>Ga0265293_10001561_pt1 | contig 49509 bp, 67 predicted proteins | sample Munlanlewell138R_FD_192505 | JGI IMG/M metagenome (GOLD analysis project Ga0265293, IMG submission 192505) | Leachate microbial communities from a municipal landfill in Southern Ontario, Canada - Leachate well 138R | ecosystem: Engineered > Solid waste > Landfill > Unclassified | place: Canada... | reverse complement strand
CCGATATGTTAATCATTTGCGCGTAGAGCCTGGCCCCGGCTTCAGTTGTCGGGTCTATGCTTTCCAACAGCTCGCGGAAAGACAACACCGACTGATCCAACCCTTTGGTCATATCAGGCATCAGTTGCCCAATGTTTTCAAAAGATTTGTTTAAGTTGCCAATCCGCCATTCAAATTGCTCTTGCTCAGTATGGAAGTTTTGGAAGTAGCCGCTCAAAGTAGCCGTAAAGGCGTCCAGACCGCCCCCGGCGTCCAGCATGGCAGCCGCCGCATCAAAAGACAGACCTTTGAGCCGCTCAAAGGGCATCACATCCAATGCCGAAATAAGCCCATTGACTTCCAGTATGATCATTTCAAACGTGGATATCAGGTTCAGAGCCGCTTCAGCACTTAGGCTGCGAATATCTACATCCCGAATCAAAGCCGCCAACATGGGAGGTAGTTGATCAACTTGAAGCTGCAACGCTTGCAAGATGGACATTTGAATATCCGTCTGCAACCGAGTAAACATATCTTCTTCGGACCAACCACCGAAGCCTCGAATGGTCATATCCGAAGCGTGACCAATGCCAAAATCTAAGCTTTGGTTGCCAACTCTAAGAGTTCCACCTGATGCCACGCCTTGCCGGTCGCCTTTGATGGACGATTCCATTATCGCGTAGAACGAATCAATGGCCGCATCTACTCCGACTTGGCTAAATAAGCGATTGGCAGCAGTTACACTTGCTTCAGCCAATTGGCGGGCAGCCTCTTGGGACTCGTCCGATTGACGGTCATCAAAAGCAGTTCTATCCCACACCCCGCCAACCAACTCAGCAGTAGACCGCTGACCGCGGCGGGTAGTAGGCTCCCGGTCAAAAAACCCATCAACCAGACCGCCAACCATACCGCCGACCATGGTGCCGATTCCAGGCAAAATATAAGTACCAATTGCCGAGCCGATGGCCGAACCGTATTGGCCTTGGACCGCCGACAATATGGCACCACCATACCCTAAGATAGAGCCCATGTTCCCAGCCGCCCAGGTGCCGGCCTTCCCTGCCGTTGAAGATAAGGCCGAACTATGGGAATTGATCATAGCCCCAATAGCATCCCCACCCGAAGCCGCGGCCATATTCCCGGCATTGACCGCCGCTGATCCCATGGTATTGGTAAGGCCGGATGAGAAATTCTGCAAGGCTCGGGAACCGATGTGGTCACCAACCCAATCCAACGCGTTACCCATCGTTTGGGTTCCACCCGCGCGGGTTATGCCGCTTCCTGGGGCACCCCTAATAGAGCTGGTCCTACCTTGCTCATCAACTTGGAACCCCAATACCTCACCAAGCATGTTGGCCATCGGCAGGGTTACATTTTGACGAATAACTAATCGAGCCAGATCATCCAGTATGGAATCCACCATATTTTTGAATGAAAGCTCGCCCGTTCTCGCAAACTTAACAAAAGCATCTTCGGCCTCTCGAATACCATTGACCACAAGGTTTTCGGACAGATCGCTGAGGTTTGAAAATTCCTCTTGGACTTTTAGCAAGCCCCGCAAGAACCCACCTTGGATGGTTTGGTCAGTTTCCAATATTTCAATCTTAAACTCTCGGAGCTTTTGATTGTATTGGTCAACATTTATATCTCCAAGCATGAACTCTTCGTTCAAAGCCTGAAGGTTGAGTCGGTAGTTTTCTTGAGGGCCGAATATTTCATCCCATATTTGACCTTGGCGCTCCAAGACTTGCTGGTATTCAAGAAGCGCGTAAAGGCTCTCACCTTCTTCCAATGTGAGTTCACGCTTCATATCTGCTTCATATCCGAGCAACTTAGCGTGTCGTTCGCGAGCCATACCCATTACATGAAGTAGGTTTATTTCGGCAATTAGCTCACTCTCAATTTGGGCGAAAGTTTTGCGCTTACCACCCTTCCCATCCGCACTTTCGGGGGTGAAAGTTGATGGGCCACTAGGTAGCAGGTCACCAATGAGTTTCGCCCTGTCCATGAGGCTTTGGGAATAACCTTGCACAAAAGCCATCGCAGCCCGTTCACCAGCTTTTTTTGGTGCTTCCAACTCATCAACCCGGCCTAAACTAAAATTGGTTGGAAACAGTTCCCTGCCGGCAATATCGTTGATGATCGAATTTAACTTTTTTGCCCAACCTTCCAAACTAGATAACGAGAGATTGATACCTTTAATGGTTAAATTGGCAAACCAGGCGGGAAAGTCGTTCCAGGCCTCCTTAATATAAGCCTTGGCCCCATCCCAGGTGGCCATAAACTTATCAATGAAGGTCACATATTTATTGGCTTCCCTTAGAGCTTCATCCATCTTAGTCGACATTTGGCCAAGAGTGACGATGGCCCCAGCGGCCGCGGTCGCAATGGCGGTGATTGGATTCCGCATCAAGGCGATTCGTAAGAGATTCAATCCGCTTATTACGGCCCCAATAGCCGCCCGCCCAGCCAGGACCGCCAATAGGGGAATTAAAGCCGCTACGCCGGTCGTGAAGTGATTCAAGTTGTCGACCGCGAAAGCCAAAGTTAGGCCCAACCCTTTTCCTATTTGTTCACTAATTGGGCCAAGGGTACGCATGGCTTGATCACGAAGAACAGTCCAGAATTGTGAAAAGGTCGGGTTTAGCTTGGAAAACAGAGTAGTCAGTTTACCTTCCATTTCTTGGAAGGCTTCCACAATGACTTTGGGGGTCAGCTTACCTTCCTTACCCCATTCTTTCATTTCAAACCGATTAATTTGCAACTTCTCGGCAATTACGTCCGCGATGAACGGTAGCTGCTCAAGGACAGAACGCAATTCATCCCCGTCTAGCCGACCTTTGGCCAAACCTTGGGAAAATTGAATCAAGCCGGCATGGGCTTCTTGAGCAGTCACACCTGAAAGCTGAACTGCCTGATTGACCCCTTTGACAAAGTTTATCAGCTCTCGTTGGGAATAACCTAATTCCTTAGAGGAAAGCGCCACTCGCGCATATAAGGTAGCCGTCGCCTCAAATGAAGTTCGAGTATCTCTGGCCACATTAAACATTTCTTGTGTGAGCCGAGTCAAGTTTGCAGTATCACCCGCCACCAATTTGAGCCGATTGCTCATATTGGTATAAACGTCATTCATCCGCATGAACTCGCGGGCGCTCAATACTCCAACTAGTCCCCTGAAAGCATTTGCCAACAAATCAACCTGGCCCTGAGCGCGGACCGCCCCCCGACCAATATCATTTATCCCCCGTTGGACTACCTGTCCACCGCGTTCGGTGATTACAATGTCAATGCGTTCTGTGGTCATCTTAGAACCCTTATACCGCTAACCGATCCGATCCCCACCATAATTGCCGATTGCACAAATCCGCTCGGAGCCTGGGCAGAACTACCTAGGTTCAACAAACCGATATAATGGAGGGGGTTGCTTATCCAAATAACTTGGCCGGGTTTGCGATCACCGATGGCGTACATGGCCTGACTGTATGCCGCCCCAATATTCAACTGACGAGTTGAACCATGTTCACCTGGGGCGTATGGGGAATAGACTCCGGTTGTTGGGGAACCCAACGTCAAAGTCCAGTTTGAAATTGCTTGACCGGTATCAACCGGAGTGGTCATTACTAATTCGCGTTGAACAGCCAGGGCAAGCTTATTTGTTCGCTTTGCTATCCGTTCAGGAATTTGCCGAGAAAGCCGGTTCATCCTACGCGCAAATTCATTTGCCCTGGCCATCTTTTTTGTCCCTCACGTCTTGAGCTGCAACATCCATTGCCCGCAAGTGGTGGACCAGAGCTTCATATTGGTCAGGTTCCAATTCATAGTGATGCGCATAATCTTTTATCGCAACCCAAGAAATGGGCCCACCCATCCCGCCCCGGTCCCCGCTCAAGTCCCAATAGGCGTTGTAATAAAGCTCTAACCCCGGTAGAAGTTCAGGTGCATTTTTAATAAATTCCGGAAATGGGGTTCGTTCCCGTATGCACTGCTGTATTACTCGCTGTTCGCTTTCACCATGCTTCAGCGTGTAAATCAGAACTTCTTTTAGTTTTTTGCCTCGTCTTCCAGTTCAGCTTTGCGGTATAGCTGAATATCGTTGGCATCAGAAATGATTTGAAGAAGCAAATCAGGCAAGCGCGTGAACAAATTGGTCAATTCTTCCTTGTTCGCTTGAACTTCGTCACCGCTTTCCAACACAATGACGTTTTTCCAATTTGGCACTTCCTCAGTTCCAACATTGGTTTCAAACTTGAGAATGACCGAATCCAAATATACTTTGGCGATCACATCACGTTGAACCTTATCTGACAGGCCGCCCGGAATTTTCGCAGCCTGTCGATGCGGACGCATGTGAATTTCGTGATATTTGGCATATCGTTCATTTCGGCCACCGGCCCTGGCCAGCAAAACCCGGATACCACCGGGATATTCGACATAGACCCCATGGATTTCTTTATGGGAATCTGTGCCAAATACTGACCACATTGTATTACGCTGCATGGTTGTCGTCCTTAGATAATGGTGGTAGCGCGTTCAGGTAGATCGTTGAAAAATACCCACATCGCCGTATAGTCAAAGTCTGGCCCAAGCTTGGCCGCAGTAGCAGCTTCCATTGTCAGGGGCAATGTGATCGGTTCATCAATGACCACATTCGGCCTTCCATCCCCCAAAGCGATCATGGGCATATCGAACACGACACCCGCCCCGTTCTTGACCATGATCATATCCATCGTGATATCGGCGTTTTCACGAACCGCTTTAACCGAATCAACGTCGGAAAAGTAGGCTGTAACTGAACCGCTTACTGCAAAGTTACCAGCCGAAGCATCAATGGCCCCGAATACCCCAATCGCTTTGTTTGGAGTAATGCCATTGTTAATGCTGATAGTTCCTTCTTGGATGAAGGTAAACATCGGATATGGGGCCGCATCATCGCCCACTACACGAGACAGCTTAATTCGTGCAATATCAGACGAAGTATTAAACATATCGGCTTCAATTTGAGGTGGTCGGGCACCGGGCTTCAGTCCCTCACCCTGGGTGCGTTGCTCAGAATCCATTGCAACGAAACCCAGGTCAGCGGTTACCTTATCCTCAATGGCCAAATTGATCGACAACTCGTTTGGAACCGCACCAGTCAAATATTCAGACTGAGGTGGGTCCATACCATCCAAGGAACCCAAGGTCCGCTCAATCTGGTAAGTACGGCGCTTGATCAAGGATCGAGTATTTTCATTCTTGAGTACATCGCCGAAGTACAACTTAACCGTTAGACCGGCTCCCAACTCAGATACCATTGGGGCCACGGATTTGTCAAAAGTAATGGCGTTTGCGGTGATAGACCGGATTCGCTTGAAGCCATTGTTTTCATCTTCAGCAAAGGACTCACCGGCCTCATCACCACCTACGTAAATCCACTCACCGGGAATCAGGCCCAGGGTGGTAAAATCCAAAGCAGTTGAAGTCAATTGGGGAAACGCATTGTTAGTGACCACAATAGCCAGGTCACCCACCGCCGCCACAGTATCATAGTTGACCTTTGTCCGAGTATCAGCAAACATGAACCCTTGCATAACCTTCTGCAAGTTGGTCTGCGTGAAGTCCGTATTGAACCCACCAGCCGCTTCAATCCCAACCGGGGCACCTTTTTTACGCTGGCGACCTTCATTGATTGGGTTACGGGCCACAAGGGTGAGCTGTCCGCCAAAGTCGGCATAGCTATTGGGTTCAAGGGGCTCCCATACGGGACCGTCACCTTCAACCCCACCTGTCAGGGTAGAAGTCGCAAAAGTAGTATTACTGCCGGAAGCGGCCACGCTGATCATATTGCCCGCAACCCCCGCGACTTGGGCGGTTAGGACGACTACCGACCCGCCCTGGGTCGCAGAGGTCACGAGCTCCGACTCGGCGTCGACGACCATCACGAAACTAGCACGGGTTTCGGTTGCATCGGCACCAATTTCGATATCCGTATCAAGTACGGGGGTATCAGTGAAGGTATATTCTTCAGGACCAATTTGAATAGTATCACCTTCGACCGGGTTATCGACGAAAGTTAGTTCCACAGTGGCCGCAGTCCCACCGGTGCTGGGGGGCAATTGTTTTGGGCACTCTTCTTCGGCAAACCGCAAGCCGGAAGTGTTCGAGTCGATTTTTACATTAATACAAGTAGCCATGGTTTACCTCGTTTCGTGATATTCGTAATCGACCAGAACGTTAATTTGTTCCAGCCCGTCGCGGAGTCCAGCGTCTACGATCCGGGCGTTGCGGTACCAAACACATTCACCTTCATTCGGTCGCCGGTACGCATTTTTCGCAATCATACCCTGAAATTCCGCAATTTCCAACCCCTTACCGGAACTTTGTGGCCCAAAACACAGTATCCATAATGTACCTCGGTCCTGGTACGGGGTTTTACGGCCATCACCGAAGGCCGCTTGCTCGCCATATGCACTACGGCGATAAATATGAGTATAGGGGGTATCAGGAGCCGGTGGAGCAACTTTATCCCGCCCCTGATAAAGCAGAACTGGTTTACTAGCGAACATATCAGCCGGCCATTGGGTTGCATCCCAAGCATCTTGCAACACTTGGAACATTTCCTCACGAGCCATAGTTATGTTCATTGTCGCACCTGTAATTTCCAAATCATACCGACTGGCCCAGGCTTGAGCCGTTCAACGTGAATGATTTTCCAAACTTCGCTGCCCCGTTCGATATACCCCTGCATTTGAACATCGCTTATCGACGAAGGTAACAAAACCCGCTGGTCGGCCCGCAAGATATTCACCCCATCAATATCTTGTACGCGATAACGCAAAAATACCCCACGAGTACTAGTCGGCATTTTTGTTCGAGTTGGGGGTTTAATCGGATTAGGATCGGGCACATCGGTATAGGTAACCACATTACACTTGTCCCCAAACTTAGCGATTAACCAATCAGCATTTTTGGACAGGCTAATGTAGTTAAACAGATCATTCATGACCGATACGCCCGCAAAATCTCGGATGGCCTAAACAAGGGGTCTAAGCTACTCATAATAGCCGGAAACTTGGGGGTCATTTCTTCCGTGGTTGTATTATTTTGGCCACCACCAGTAGCATATTCCACTTCAATAACATCGACTTTCTCACGGCGAACCGCAAAGCTGGTAATGTTAGGGAGTAGCGAAGTCCCTTGAAGAACGGTTAGGGCGGCCTGCAATTGGGCAACTTTGAGTTGGGGAGGTATTTTGTCATCAGGGAAGTCCGCGCCGAAAATCTTCACCCTCTTGCGGGGCCAACTCATTTCCTGACCCAAGGGATTTACCCTCTCACCCTTATATCTAGGCTCGTAAGCATTGATATAATCAGCCGCCTCAAAGATCATCGGCGCCAATTCGTCTTCAGAAGTAGGAGGCTCAACGCCCCTATCTTCAGCAAAAGCGCGGAACTCATCAAGGGTTATATACGAGTTGGCCCCCGCTACGATGGAACCATCTTCAATAACAAGGGCCATAGTCTTACTCGCTTTCTTCCATGAGTCCGGCCGCTTGAAGCGCGGCCAGCAAAGCATTGTGGTCACTAACCAGGGTTGGTAGATCTTCAGCAGCCGAATCAGCAATATGTGGCATCGGATCGAAGGTAGCGCCCGCAGCGGCGTTCTTCAGAGCCTCAGTCGAATCGGCGGCGTCCTTTTTAGTCTTAGGTGGGATGCGAATAGTCATTGTGTATTACCCCATGGTTGCACGGGTGGAATACCACCGCTGGGTTGTTCGACCGCGGCCGTGGGTTCAGATTGAACACCGTCAGCTACTTCCAGCACGGCGATATAGTCTGCTTTCTTGGTGCCGTCGGAATCAAGGCCGCGCTCGTTGACCAGGGCTTTCAGTTCGGGAACCGTCAGCTCATTATAGTCAACTTTGTCTTGGGGCTTGAGTTCTTGCGGAGCCGGGGAGTACTCACGGCGAGCGAGTTGGTTGCGACGCTCGCGGTCAGCCCGGCGTTCTTGCAGTGATTTCATGTCTAGGTACTCCGAATGTTGACCCCGGTAACCACATCATATGGCACCGGGGCAGGGCTTAGGCCAGCGAGGTGATGAAGGCCATCGGCACTTGCTTGCGATTCACGACCCGATCCCATACATCGGCGCGGCGTAGGTCGGCCAGGGTGGGTGACATTTCCACCAGAGCAGTGCCACCGGAAGGTTCGACCCAAGTGAAGCCGAGTGGGTGGATTGCCCAGGTCTTACGCGTCCAAAGCGTTTCCATACCACCACCAGCACCGGCAGCGGCAACTCGTTCCATTTCCACCGGAGTCTTGGGGATACCTTCGCCGAATGCAAAACTGTGACCTTCGACACCACCAAAGCCAAATGCACCACCACCGTACAGAACGGAAAGGTAAACGGAAGTTGTACCGCTACCTGAAATGATGGGCATAGAATCGTCAACAATAACCCGCAGACCTTTGTAGGTAGCAATAGTCAGACGGCCTTGGGAATCCGGAACCCATACGATTTCGTCGTTCTTCAGCATGCGATCACGAATGCGAGAGTGAACCGCGATCGCGCGAAGGCCACCCGAAGCATCGCCCAGGGTACCAGACGCGTCAATGACCAAGTCAGCGTTGAATTGTTCAGTCGGTGCCTGAATGGCCATATCGCCCGAGTCATTGGCGATGTTGTCGTTGAATACTCCGACCGTAGTAGCGATCAGACGCCGTTGCAACTGGCGGAGCCAGTAGGTGTCAACACGAGAAGCGATGTGTCGCATGGGGTCGGAGCCGGAAAGCTCGACCACCAGGTCCATATCGGACCAACCTTGGTTCAGGAAGGACTTGCGGGCAGTCATCTGACCAGTGCCGACCTTTTGAGGGGTGGCCATGTCATCAGGATCGTCGTTCGAGTAGTTGGGCTCGATCGTCGGGTCAAGGTCTTGCCAGAAAGGCATCGTGAACATTTGACCACCATTCTTGGCGGCGCCGTTCAGGGTACCATTGGTGGCAAGAATGCCGGCCTGCAAGAACTCAGTGAGTTCGGGCAGGTTGAGAGAAGTGTACGACAAGAACACTTCTGGAATAACTACATCAGACAGGCGTACGGTTGCCATGATTTACCTCTTGTGGTGATTAGAGTTGTATACCCGCTGCCTTTCTGAACCCATCAGGATCACGCTTGTAAAACTCGGTGCGTTCTGCATCGGTCAAATCGGCAAATTTCTTCCCACCGGAAGAGTTTGGGGATTGCGTACCGTTAGCACCGCCGCCGGAACCTTTCGACCCGATCAAGATCGGGGCATATTCTTCAATACTGCGAATTTCAGTTTTCAGCTCATCAAGAGTCAAAGCGGAAGGTTTGCCGGCAGCATCTTTGACGCGCACCTTGATATCCCCACCCTCAACTTCTTCAATCGCCAAACGCTTTGCAATGGTTGGGGCTAGCAAACTAGGAACCTGGGATAATTCACTCGCAATGCGAGCAGCAGTATCCTCAATCAAAACTTTATTAAGTTGACCCTTCAACCGTTTTGCGGTAGTTCCGCCTTCTTCCACAGCCTTATCAAGCTTTTCCTGCCACGACTTTTCAAGAGCCGTGAGGTCATCTTTGGGAATGGCTCCACGACGTAAGTTGTCGAGTTCTTCCTGCAATTCGCCCAAACGTTTTTCAGCCTTAGTGCGGTGTTCTTCAGCGATACTCTTTTTCTGCGTCAAATGCGCGATAGTACTTTCACTATCGTCACCTTCAATATCCAGAATGAACTTACCGTCCTTTTCCTTGTATTCCTTGGCGACGTCTTCAGGAAGGCCGTCGATTGAGTCAAGAATCTTTTTCAGAGCCATTGTGATCACCGATCAATTAAGAATGTGGTTATTTTACGACAAAGGTTGAAATCAGGAACAGAAAAATTGTACCTATTGGCCAGCCTGATTCCCACCGCTGGGGGCATTGGATGGTTGGTTTTTCTTTTCCTCGGCCGCCTTGGCCTCTCGTTCAGCTTTTTCCAACTCAAGTTTCATTTTTGGGGATGGGTTGGCTTCAATCTCTCGCTGTGCAACTTCGGTTTCCTCCGTAGCAATACCACCACGGCGTAACCCATCACGCATTTCGCCAAAGGTGATAGCACCATCTTGCCATTCCTTGACCAATTGCGCGCGATCATTCGGCGTCAGGCGAGCTGCTGGGAAATCAGTATTCAAGTCATAAACTACTTCATTCTTACCCTGTTCAACAAACTCAGACGCGTATCCAAGGACTTCGGTAAACGCCCGCGAAACGTTCTTAGTAGCAGTGGCAAGAATAGAATTAGCACTAGACTCTTCAATTTGGGCTTCACCCAAGGTACGAGAAACGTTCGCCTGTGTGATGAGTTTGGCACCGAGCGCCGTCATTTGGCGTTCTTTTTGGTCCATTGCTTCCTTTGGCATGGAGTTGGGATCAACTTGAAGTAATCCTGCAACCCCGCCTACTGGAAGGGGGATGGCCGCCCTAGACCCTAGAAACACCTTACCTTTGAACACGTCCTCAACCCAATCTTGGGTGAGTCCGGAAAACCAAGCCGTCGGCTGACCGGCAATAAAGCAAGATTCCTCGTAATCGGCCGAATTACGATAATGAGCCACGTTCAATACGGCCATATCGTACATAGGTGGATCATCGACCGTTTCATTGTTGTTGATGACTCCAACAAAAGTGAACGGTATCCGATCAAAAGGTTCCCCATCGGCCTTCAGCGGAATGTATTCTTCATAATCGTAAATTTCTTGTTCACTACCTTGGCCTGGCTCAGGTTCTCGTTTTCGCCAAATCTGAATTTGGTATATACGTCTACCTTCAACTTCTATAAGCCTGAGCACCCGCCATTGTTCAACCCGGTTCAACTCAAATGGATCATCCTCAGTGATGATATTTTCATTTATGACCACAAGGGTTAATAGGCGTCTAGAACCGTAAACCTTACTTCGCCAGTTGATCAGGGTGTGGGGCGGGTATAGGATCACTGTTGGTTTTATATCACCGCTTTTCAAGTCGGCTATTGTTGCCGGCCTTCCATCTGTCTTTGGATAATCAGCCAACAACCCGGAGCGACCATATCCCATGGTATAAGATAGGCACATTTTAGACTGCTGGTCCAAAGCTATCCCGCTCCCGTCCGCATCATCACCCAAGTGCTTTAGACTTTCAGGTAGCTCCACGATCGGATCACGGCTAAACACTTCGCCAACCAAACCATCCAAGGTGCGCCGAGTCACATTGTAGAATACGGCCCGCTGAATATATCCGGCATATCGTTCTTGATTGGCCCTTTCATCGTCATCGACCCTGGGAATGGGTAGGTATAACTCCTTTCGACTTTTGATGGCCAGCTCGCCGGCTAGACAATCATCCATCAAAGACCATTTCGCTTCCATATCAACCATTGACGGGTGGCGAAACGCAAAATTGGGAACCGAAGGTACATCCGGCATGGACTTCCCCTGCGGCAATTGAGGGGCTATGAGTTTAGTGACCATAATTATCCTGCAAAGCGAAGGGGAATAACTGTAGCATAACGATTTGATCCTTTAAGCACCCTATATCGGGTACCATCCCACACGTGATCCTCGGAGTCAGTATCAACATCATCCAAATTATCCTCGTCGCGTGGTAAGGTCGGAAGCAATGAAATATGGGCTCTACAATGATCCATAAAATAGAGGCCTGGCCCTTCCCCGCGGATAGCATTTTCAAGCATGCCACGAGCCAATTCGAGGCCGTTAATTCGGGAACCTGGGGACTTATCCGCTGGAATCCATCGGACTCCGTAATCTTCCATCTTTTTCGCAATAGTATCAACATCTTTTTCACGGACCTGATAAATTTGCGAATCTGCTGGACCCGGACGAATGCGGCCCTGGGGTACCCAATGATTGACCACAAGTTCTGATTCACGTTTTCTAATACCTTGGGCGATATCCTTTGCTGACATTAGAATACCTTGGTTCATCCCAATTTGTTTGGAACCATACCATTCGTGTAACAATATTAGGGAGCCGGCAGGGGGTGACCATCTTGACCCATCGGGCATGGTTGCATACTCACCGTTGGACTCGGCCCACCAAGCCACAGAAAACGGATGGGAAGAACCCCAGTCAAAGGACCGATCAATCTTCCAACCTGACGGAATCTTGAACCGCTTCTTGATATGTATAGATTCATCCCAAACACCGTCAAAGGCACCACCGGCTACAACGTCCCAATCACCCCACAGCCACGCTTTGCGTTTGTTTGGATCAGTGATACTTTCTAACTCGGCTATATACTCGGGCGACAGGTAAATGTTTTCCTTGTATGATCCGAAAATTCGGACCTGAGTCTTGGTAATATCTTCGCGCTGCTGGGTTCGAGGATTAAACACGTTTGTGGTTATTCGCACCACTTTGCCAGGGGGAGCCGGGTCAATAAACCGAAGTTTGACCCAGTTATGCCCTGGACCATATGGGTTGGTGGTAGAAAACACCATCAAAGGTATTTCCGGCAATAGGTACTGTTCGTTGGTTTCCTGATCAGTTTGGGGGTGATCCTGGGGGCGGAATGATGACCGATTTGTACTCATCATGGCATCAAACAGCTCAGGAGTAGGGTACTTCGTCAGTTCGTTCCAACCAATAAATGGAAACTCTTGCCCATGATAATTGTAGTAGTCGGATGGCTTCTTGGCCTGGCGAAACAGTAATTCCTCACCAGTGGGCCAGACCCATTTGTAATCCGACCTAGATGAAAGCCACCTGGCCCCATCAAAGAACTCGGGGTACCATCGCAAAGACTTAGACACCAAGTCATCCAAGTTTTTGTATTCGCGGTCAAAAATGATCCCGCGCCAAAACCGACCATATCCCATCCCAACGTAGCGTCGGAATTTCATAAGCTGGGAGTCGGTTTTACCTGGACCCCGGGTACCTTCAAACAAAATAAAATTACATGGGCAAGTCATGGCCAGAGTTTGTGATCCGGCCAAAGGCTTCCATACAACCCGCGGCTCTTGAGGTACGGCGCTCATTTACGAACTTCCTCTTTCAAGTCGAGCTGCTGGGCTTCCGATGATTTTTCCCAGGCTTCCACGTCAATGATTTGGCCATCGGGGGTACCGGGAATGACCATCACCCCTCCACGCACAGTAACATTCGATTCGGTCACTTGGATATCCATCTTTTTGATTCGAGCCAGACCCATCCAGGCCCGAATGCGCCCACCATGTGTAGCGTCCCCACTATAGTGATTGGCTTCTTTGAGCAGACCCATAATGACCCCCTTGCGGGTCAGTAATTTTTCCTCGTCCATAGAGTCAACAACAGCCTGCAGCCGCCGTTGAACCGCTGGGGATTGCAACAAATCCATTCCGGCCTTAGTGGCTGAAGTTATGGATTTGTCATATTTGGGATTGGACAATAAGAATGCCTGGCCCGGTGACCAAGTCTGAAGGTAGGCGTCAATGAAGCCATGAATCATTTCTAACTGGCGATGGGTGATGTTCTCATCTTCCAAATAGTATAATGGGCCATGAATAGGTTGCGTCTCGGCTAACTCCGTTTTCGCTTTCTTATTGGCGCGCCGTTCTTTACGGTTTCCCTCGCGATCCAAATCCCGCTTGGCTTTCGCACTGATTCTACCCGCATCAGCACGAAGCTTGCGTATCGCATCAGGGTCAGCTCGTTCCGGAGCCTTATAACCGGGTTCCCATGGGAATACAGACATAGGTACCACCTATCAAGTAAAATTTTCGATAGGATAACCCCAAAAGCAACTGTCGACACGTGTCGACACGCCTAGAATGTACCTATCTGGATCGGTTTAAATGCTCTTGAACAATTTCGACATATTCCTGCAACCCACCTACCTTGTCAGCAAGTCTTGCAGCTTCCCTTCCCATATCTGAGTATTCTCCGTAACACGATGCAAATAATCCGATCCAGTCGGTTCCGTCTCCATCAATTCCGGCAAGGGGGTCGGAACTCGGGGTTTGCTTGGTACGGAGTTGGTTGAGCAGGCCTGCAATCCGACTATCACGAGCAATGATAGTAGCTTCCGCAGCTTCCCTGGCCAATACGGCCCCGCGATAATTGGCGTCAGCACGATCTTTCTCCAATTGCATGGCTTCAGTTAAACGAGCGTTTTCAGCCTCTACTTCGACTCTAAACGATTCCCGACCGGCTTCGTATTTGGATTCGCCCCACCACTTGACTCCAAATACTATACCAATGAGGATGACCAGGCCCAGGATATATGGAGCGGCAACTTTAATGGCAGATGACCACATCATTTGGATGCCTCAATGGTTTCGGCGGCCCGCTCAACCCGCTGGGCGTTAGATTCCAGGTGATCTGTAATATCTTCCAGATACTTCCGGTTAATGGATCGTTCAAAATCCACGTCACTGGTCAAATGAATGATTTGGTTAGTGAAAGCCGTGTACTGGTTTTCCAATCGGAAGTGAAAATAAACCACATCCACCGTCCAAGACAGCAATGCGCCGGACATAAACAATAGAAAAGCCGCAAGCAGCACTCGATACCGGTCCCAGCTCAAACTAATCAAGTTAAGTGCGTGACGCATCATCGTCCCCTTGATCGTAAGGTAAAACAGGAACATCATTGCGACCTCTCAGACTATGGTGTTCCCGGCATTGGTCTAACTGATACCGCAAGCTATCATTTTCCCGTTTTTGGGATTCAATTTCGAGCAACGTCACTTCCAGCTTGGCTTTCAGTGTGACCAACTCGGAAAAGAACTCTTCCCGTTCACGCTCGGCCTTGATCCGAATCTGGCGTTCATCTTCGGCCCGCTGAATGGCATCGGCCAAAACGCGCGACAGTTGTTCCAGGGTACCCGACTCCGTCCGACCTGAGGTGGTTTGATTCTGCACGAACGTCGACAGGAGGGGCCACAGGACTTTCCATGCAAAGGCCAAGGCACCAAACCCGAGAATCGTAGTGGTGGCGGGGTGACGTATGAGTTCTTCCAAGATGGATATTTCCGCCGGTGACCCAGTCGGGTGTGGAATCGGGTGAGGTATAACCGGTTGCCCGTCAGACATATCGGCCGCCCTTCATGATGTACACAGCCTTCATTTCCTCCATACTATACGTATGTTGGCCATACGGGGATAGGGGAAGGGAGGCCCATATATTGTTACAAGCCAGCACGGCTTTTTCAAACTCACCGGCAATGATACGCCCATACGCCCGCTGTTCTTTGAGCTGCTGAATGGCATACCGGTCTTGGGATAGAGGGCTGAAGTCAGGTAAGCCCAGTTGCTTTTGATAATGTTTCCAATAGCGGTACAGAATCTGATAACGGCCCGCGGCAGTGGAACTGAGTTTGGGGTTGAGACGAATCAGCCTGTTCGGGTGGCGAGAATAATCGGTGACCACAATATTGGGGTTATTTGGATCAGGATAGGCTGGCATCAGCGAGCCACCGACGATCACATCATAGCCGTAGTGAGGCTTGGAGCCCGAAGGGTATCCGTTTCCGTAGTGGGGGTTGGATGGGTCATTGGGAATGTAGTATGGATTTGACGGCTGACGGTTGTTGTCGGTCCCTTCAGTGTACGCAATGGCGTCTAGGAAAGCCACGATGTTATCGGGTTCGGATTGGATGACGGCCATGGGAGTCCCCCAAAAGACGAAGGTTGGGTGGGTACATTGATTGGCTTGATTATAGGCGATATTTATGGTAGCCACACGGGGGAACCGGTACCCCAGCTGAGTCTATGATAGATAGGGATAGGGGAACTTATGTTGAAGTCAAAACATGGGGGGATATTTTGGGGTGGGAACCCCCCTGCGCCTCGATGTTCCTATCGGGGGTATGGGGGGGTCAAATAAAAATCGTTCTCATCCTCATGTTCTTTTTCAATCAGGTTAGGGAATGATTCTCATCTTGGGGATGGAAGATCGAATCAAAATCAAAATCGGAACGAGAACGAGAGTAGTTCTTATTCGCATACTCATTCCATGATCGAATTGATAATCAAAATCAGAACGAGAAGTATTACTATTGATAGACGAAAGAAGGGGCTCATGTCGAGCCCCAATTAATGGATCAATAGCCCTGATAAATCATATCATCCATCATTCCAATGCGCAGCCCTAATTCGAGATTTCCAATCATTTCTTCCGTGAACTCTATATCCTCCGATTCCAACATCATCAGCACGTGATGCAGAACGCGAATCTGGCGATGGCGCTGTGAAGGGGCGCTATCTGGATCGCCATAATCGGCCCGCTGAATGAAGGTGTCCAATAGGTCATGGTACCCCAATTCATCGCAGAGCCTGCCGATATCCCTCTGGATGGCGCGGATCTGATTCTGATTCATTTGATTCCCCTTAATGATTTCTGATTCGATGATTCATTATAGGAAATCAAGATCATCCTGGCAACGAAATTATATCTATCAATCAGAACGAATCAATAGAATAAATCAATTGGATAATTCCACGAGGGGCGTCTATAATATTGGCCCCTTGGGCCACGGGCTAAGGCTCGATTCTAGGGCCAATATTATATCATGAATTAGAACGAATTAGGAATTAAATTTATCTATCAAAATTCGAGCATCGATAGATAAATATATGTTGATGAACCACTCTTGATTTCCTATAATTAAATCATCCAATCACGAATCAATAGATAAGGAATGAGAAATGCGAATATTCGACAATGATCCAGATGAATACGGGAATCAGATCATCCTGGCCCGACCCCTAACGGCATCTGAAGAAAAGCAAATAGAACGATTCTCATGCGATTATGAATGCGAATATTATCAGGGCGCATTTGAAAGGGCGTGGATAAACGTCGATCTTAAAGATGCCGAGCCCTTGATGAATTATCTAATCGCTCTGCCAAATTAACCCGAGCCGCCCGCCTCGCGCGGGCCAATAGGAAAAATCTACTGCTGCTGCCGTTCCCGTAGATAAATAGTTGATTTTTCCTATTGACTTATCAAGCCGCTGTTCTTATAATATAGACATGGCTCAAGATCAGAGCCGCCTACTTCCATAAGGGGAAAACGCCATGAAATCCATTTTCGAGAAAAAATACATCAACGAGACCCAGGCGCGCAAAGCCGCCGAGAAAGCCGGCATCAATGAAATTAAAAAGGTCGACAGGTTCTGGATGCTGGTTGAAAACGAAGAGCCAGCCGCCCCCCGCAGCGAACTGGAAGCGTGGATTTTAGAATTTCAGGCTAACATCGAAGCCTGCCAAAGCCTAAACGCCATTCCAGCCATGTACGAATTACTGAATCAGAAAAAGGGTCTGACCGAAACCGTCCGCGCGGCTCTGGATGAGGAAATCGGCATCCGTACTGAAGAGCTGGAAGCGACCCAAGCCGTCACAGGCAAGCCGTCTAAACCCAAGGCTGAGCCTAAAGAATGGGTTCGCCAATCATCCATCTTAAAGCCAACCAAAGCCGTCTGGTTTATCGCCGACGAATTGTACGCCAAGGCTGAAGCCGAGGGCCAGCCGTACCCAACCCGCAGCCAGGTACAAGACGAATGCGTGCGCCGTGGGATCGCTTCAGGAACAGCCCGCACCCAGTTCCAACACTGGTTCAAATGCCGCAAGGAAATGGAACAAGCCACCCGCGCGCGAATTGAAGACGGCCAGATCATAGCCGCTTAATGACCACAATGGGGGCTACGGCCCCTAAAGGAACCACTATGACGTCCATTACCGAACGAATCGCGCTAATTGAAGCCCTCACCGCCGAACTCAAGAGCCACCCGGCTTGCGCCCAATTCAAAGACACCGGGACTCGTTACCAGATCATGCTACCGCCAGGCCTGCACCCCTATCTGGACGGCATACAAGCCAGCTATATTACCGGTAAGGCCAAAGCCCTTGGCAGGCTGATAGCCAAAGCCGAGCAGGTGTGGAACGAATCCAGACTATGAGCCTTTATACTTTATCCCTGGCCGCAGGGGTGACCATCCTAATTGGCCTCATCCTTACAAGCCCGTAGAGCGATTAAAGCCCCGACCCCTGCCCATTCCCTACCCTTACCCCCATTCGGCCCGCCACGATCGCGTGAGACGGGCCATTTTCGATTCTAAGGGGCTGGAGCCGGCTCGGAAAGGTATTGAATCAGGGTTTCGCGGGCCTCTTTCCAGCCCTGAGCCAACGCCCAGCCGTAACCACAATCAATAAGGGCGTCCCGCCACTCAAGCTGCACGGCCGAGGCCTTGCCGCCGCCAAACTTCCAATCTTTCTTCAGTTCGATGTACAAGCCGTGGACGCCATGCCGAGCTACCGGCAAGAATAAGTCAGGGACGCCAGGCTTTGTACCCATCGCCTTTAACTTGGTGGCCACAACGACTGAACGCTCGCCGCCGTTAGGTATATGGTGCAGCAGTTTGAGCTCCGGCCATTTGCCATGGTACATAGCCCGCGCCGCCCATGCCATCAAAGCCATCTGTTCAGCATCTTCTGAGCCCTTGCACCGGGCATCGAATTCGGCATCATCGTCGTATGGGTGCCAGTTTGGATTCGGTTCTATCATGTTTATCTTATCCTATTACTGATAAATCATTAAAAAGGGGAAAACGATCAAAAAATGGGCCACAACCTTCAAAAACGCCCCTTTTTTCGCATACATTTCCCATTTTGGCCCTCGTAACAAGCAAAAAATGGGATTCCGAACTTCTACGCCTGTTACTGAGGCAGAGCGTTTTTTTTTTCCTCTTTTCCCTACCCCCCATTTATCCCTTATAAATCAATCATTTATCTTAAAGTGAGATTAAAGAGATAATGAGATTATATAAATATATATATTATTAAAGGGGTATAGGGGGGGGGTCTGGGGGGATATACCCCCGCCCCCGCACCACCCCTGCCCCCGCCCCTAATCGCTCTGCCTCGCTGCCTCTTTGCGCTAACCCCATGATATTAAAGGGAAAAGGTTGAGATATAGCCCTGCCTAACGCCCTTCCCTCTTTCCTCTTTCCCCATTTCCCCCAGTCCGCCGCCCTATACATTGTGGTCAGCTCAACTTCATGTAAGCGCCAGGGATATACCCCAGTCCCGTCAGGCCGTACTGCCCTTTCATCTGAACCTTACTCACTTCCTCAAGCATTCCCGATTCCACCATTTCGTTGATCGTTTCCCGCATGGCTCGGGTGGAGCCCCTCGGGTCTGATCGGAATGGCTGCCGCCCTTTCAAGTATTGCGTTAGGAAGTTTCGCGGAATGATCGGGGTGCCTTCGAGTTTGGCCGGGAAGCGGTAGGCGTTTCGCAGCAGCCTGGCTTCTTCCCGGTCGGCCGATAGGACGCGTTGTATAGCCTCGGTTACTACTTCGGCCCCGCGGTTCTCGCCCGAATTAAGGTTCTCGCCGACCTCGCCTGACCGGAACTTGGAAGCCATAGCGTCGACTTCGGTTTTGACAAAATTGATAGCCCATTGGGCCAGCTCTTTGGTGACCACAGGTTCGTAGTAATTCACCCCGACCGCCAGCAGCCCTGCCAGCTTCAAAGCCTTTAGGTGAGCTCGGTTGAGAATCTGCCGTAACGGGCCATCGGGCATACCATGAAACATGTGGTCAATATCATCATTGAACCCGCGTAAAAGTTTGGCCCCTTCAGCGTCTTGCTTAACGCCTATGGCTTTGACGGCCCCCTGGACTCCGTGCATGGTTGCCATGTTCAGTAGATCGGCCAGTTTGCGAATAAGGGCTTCAGGGGGCGCGAAACCGGCGTTCTCGTTTAGGGTCGGGCGATCACCCTTATATTCAATTAGCATCAATCGCGGTATGAACCCGTCCATAATCGAATCCTCGTCTAACGCCCGGTAGAACTCCTCGGGTGTTGATTCGCCTATGAATGTCAGGTTAGGGGCTTGAACGATTCCCGTGTTCTTTTCCTTGTCCGCGTAGACCGAAGGCTTCAGGACAGAGGTGATGCCCGACTTGTTGTAGATATCCAGCAGTACCCGTTTGAGGGTATGCTGCGCATCGCCTGGCTTGGCTTTAGTCATGGCTTGCAGGGTTAGGCCGAACTCACCCCATACCGACACGAAGCAGGGTTTATCGGGTAGCATGCGTAAGAGTGCTTGACCTGATGCGATGACGGCTGGCCCCTGAAAATCAAATGCGTTCGGGCATTGGTGGGCTGCCGCGCTGAACAGGGCGTCTATACCCTTACTGACCTGTTCCTTCCCGGTTCCAGTCTTGGCCGTGAGTACCACGTATTGGTTTAGCCCAACTCCGCTAATATTGAACGCCCGGCCAGCGATGCCCGCCATCATTCCCACGGCTGCTGCTAGGGCGATTTCTGCTGCGGGCCGGTTGGCTGATGAATAAATGTACTCCGCAATATCACCGATCAAGCCAGGGACGCGCGGCATGCCGGCGACCTTTTCTGGTAGGTGCGGGGCGGCCGTTTCATCCGGGGCCGGGGCCATTGAATGATCGACCGTAAAATTAAAAGGGAATGAAGCCCCATTCCCGGCCGCTGGGGATTCATTGGCAGAAAGTGAGCGCGGGCCAGGAATTGGCATTATGGAAGCCCTCAATTCGTCCAGGCTCGGTATCTCAACCAGGGGGAGTTGCTTGGCTCTTATCCCTAGCAAGGTCTCGTTGAGTAGATACTTGTCGTTCTTAACGGCCTTTTCACGTTTACCTAAGCCCGACTTTCTAAACAGGCGTAAGCATTGCACATCTGAGTCAGAGTAGAACGCAATCATACTCATAAGGGCAAGGTCGGCTTCAGACTGGGAAGGGTACCCCATTTCCTGCCATTTTCCTGACCACAAGGCTTGGAACTTATCACCGTTGTCGGCCCACCAGGCCATTTCCATAACCTGATCGTCGGTTAGGCGTTCGGGCTGATCTACACGTACAAAGCCAGAGGCCGGTTTTACCGCATCATTGGTTTCGAGTTGTTCCCACAACCACGTGGTCAATTCTTGCCTGGGGTGAATGACGGTATATGGTTCGATTACCTGCCCGGTCATAATCATGAACCGATCTTGGCAGTATATTTCAACCCCTTCACGCCTACGACCTTGGCCTTCAGGTAAGGTACCCTTAACCACAATATGCACCCCACGCCCTGAAACCGAAACTTCGGCGTATGAGTTGGCTTCTTCAGTTAGGCGCTTGTACCATTCCAAAGTTGCCGCGCTGGCGGGACGTTCGGGTTTATTATCAAGATCGATGATCGTATACGGATCGTCGGGGGATAGCATGTACCCTATCGATAGACCCGAAGCCACCGCTTCTTCAAAGGTACCCCATGTTTTAGGATCAGACGGGTCGGCCCAGTAGCCCTTAGTGGGGTTCATCGGGCGCTTATTGTCTGGGTCATCCTTAGTTGTTACTCGACAGACGCACCACTGGCGTCGAACACGTAGTTCTTTTGGAATGCGTGAGTACATAAGTTAAATATCCAGTTGCTTACCCGATAAAAATTCGTAAAGGCGTTCGACCTTATCTACCGAGGGATTACGAATATGTCCGCGTTTACCCAGGCCATATTTAATGGACATTAGCCAACTGTGGTTAACATGAGCCCCTACGCATATTTCTGGAATGGTTTTGTCGGTCTGCTCAAGCAGCTCAAGAGTTCGGTTCCATAACTTCGAAGACATGATAAGCCCTTATACATTGAGACGATGAAGGCCTCATTATAATAGAAATAATCAATCGATCAATATAAAAATTACTCTTGACTTCTCACTAGGCCTGGGTTAATATTGAGTCATGGATAACGAAACACCGAAAGGGGCTAACTGAATGGAACAAACCTACCGCGTTGGAATTCATATCGATGGGCAGTTAGAAGTTTTCTACGTCCTGGCTGAAAACCAACGCGATGCAAAAGAAAAAGTGATCGAATATTGCAAAGATCATCGACTGGACTACGGTAAGATTAACTTCGTACAACAAAAGTAAGGGGAATGAAATGACTGAAGAAAAAATCGTCAATCGGATTCGCAAAATGCTGGCCTTGGCGAGCGACAATGCAGCCAGTGAGGGTGAGCGGGATAACGCCCTGCGGATGGCCTATAACCTCATGGCCAAATACAATATCGACCAGTCCAAAGTTGAATCGGTCGAGGAACAAGAACGTCGAGTAAATTACGATATCACTGGATGGTCGATGTTATGGGCGGTCCACATTCATAACGTCATCGCTCCGCTATTCTTCTGCAAGTACTACCGAGGCCGTAAGATCAACGGGACGAAGCTGGAACATCATTTCGTTGGAAAAGAATCGAACGCCGTAACGGCTTCATATATGGCCACATTTATCGTCACATCGGTTCTGAAGGAAGGCCGGGCCAACGGTTGGCATAACCTGTCCGCTGAAATGCGTTCATTCGGCCTGGGAGTGGTTCACAAGCTGCAGGAACGAGTAACGGAAATTAGGAAAGCCGCCGAGCAAGATAGCGCCGGCGAACCTGGAACCGCTATAGTTCTAGCCTCGCTCTACAAAACAGAACTTGAAGCCAATTTGGCTTTCCTCAACAATGAGGGCATTGGTCTTAAAAAGGCCGGCCATCGCGGACGAGCGGCTAACAATATCGGAGCTTATCAAGCCGGACAAGAGTTCGGGGGTTCTATTAACCTTAATCGACAAGTATCGGCCTCAGGCGGTCACCTTCAAATCGGAAATTAACCACAATTTGGGCTGGCTCCGGCCGGCCCTATAGGGGAACATTATGGAAATTCTACTTCTTATCGTCGGAATCCTCCTGGCCATCGTTTTATCGGTTCTATGGATTGTGCTCCCAATTGTGGTTATTAGCATGAACCGCAAGCTAGATCGAATGATAGACTTATTAAGCCTGGCGGTCCGCAAATGAGTCGGCGTAAAATAAAGGCTGGCCCAATGAGAGTTCTAACCCAATTATCTAATTATCAATGGGCCTGGATCACATTAGAACAATTTACGGATCAGGAAATTGTCATATTGAAGGAAGACGGGTACTATGTACCGGTCAAATTTTAAGGGGATAGGTATGAGTCCACATGAATATAGCAGCCAAGTATGGCGCGAACATTGCGAAAAAGTGCGCCAAATTGAACAAGCTCGACGGCGAGCCGAGCGCGGGACGACTAAAATTGGCGCCCACTATGTTCCACCACCCAGCCCAGTTCATCCAGTAATAGAGGTCTACGGGGCTGGAAAGCGCCCCTCACGTTTAAATCAGATTGGCCTTGGCATCCTTATGGCCTTGGCATTCCTTAGCCTGGGGTGGGTGTTATGACAGATGCTCTTGAAATGGTACTCAGGATTAAAAAGGAACATGGTCCGGAAGTGGCTCAGGCCGTGGGGCTAGGCGCTAGTTGGGCGACTTTATTCTTGGTTCTGGTTGAACATATGCCAGATGATGAATTTAAAGTTGACGTCTTAACCGCCCTGGAAAAAGAAATAGACACTACTATGGGGCTGATTGTCAAAATATTAGGGGCAAATCCTGGCGTTTTTACTGAGTTAGTGTCTCTATTGATGGCAGCCAACGAAGCCGACATGATAAGAAAACGAGGTGATACAAAACATTAACTTGATATTTCATCTTGATTATTGTAAAATATTCACATACGCCAATTTTAAGGGGAATCAAAATGAGCAACATTAAACGAAATTTCACTCCTGACGCCGAGTTCAACCGGGATAGCGCCGAGTGGATGGAATTGACCGCCAAAATGGCTGCCGATAAGGCGCGTGAAATTGAACTGCGAAATCGCCTCATTTCCAAAGTCTATAAGAATGGGGTTGTACCGGTGGGCACAAACAATGTCTTGCTGCCGGAAGGGTGGGTGCTGAAGGTGAATGGCAAAGTCAATTATAGGGTAGAGGAAGATGCGGTAGAGGCTACCAAAGGATTGATTGCGGAAAAGGTGGCGGCTGGTGAAATAACCGAATTTTCATTCGACGATATTGTGAAATATAAGCCTGACCTATCCCTGTCGGGATGGAATGGGCTTACCGAAGAACAGAAACATTTGATCCGAAATTGCGTCACCGAACGCCCAGGGCAAGCGTCTATCGAAATTACTAAACCTAAGCGGGCCATCCGTTAATCTCAGGAGGAATAGGCATGGCGACGACACGTGATATTCTTAACCGTGACAATTGGGAAATGTTCCGATTGTTTCTTATCGCCCATGGTTGGGTAAACGACCATGTTGATGATCAAATGAATCCATATGTTATCTTGCGTATGAGGCATCCCCAATGGGATGATCCGATCATCCTGCATCGCAACGACCGTGATGACCGAGTGACAGCTCATGGAGTAGGGTACCATTGGGCGATGCTTTTTAAAACAAAGATACACCTTAATGCCCGACGCTGACGCAAATTGGGATAAAATAGAGGTTTCATCGTAAGGATAGATATGTCTGTTCAATGGAGCAACACCAATAAGGCCGACCTAAATGGTCTGAATATAATGGTCTATGGGCCACCAGGGGTTGGAAAAACCCGTCTTATTTCCACTCTACCTGCTCCATTGATCATCAGTTCTGAGCGGGGAAACCTCACCTTAAAAGGATTTGATATTCCGGTAGCCTATATTCAAAACGGCCAAGACCTGAAAACAGTATATGACTTTTTGAAAAGCGACGGTGGTAAAACAATAAAGTCAGTGGCTCTGGATTCGGTATCTGATATCGCTGAAACAATGTTGGGTATTGCCAAGCGATCCAATAATGATGTTCGTCAGGCCTATGGGCAGATTGCCGAACTGATCATAGATTGGATGAAGAAGTTTCGCGATTTACCCCACGTACATAAATACTTCGTGGCACAGATGGCCCCGTTCAAGGACGAAGTAACCGGCCAAATTAAATGGGGGCCGGACTTTCCAGGGAAACAAATTGGTAAATCGGCCCCATATATATTTGACCTACTCTTGAGGGCCGGAGTGCACGTTGATGAAAAAGGTGAGCGGACATATTATCTTCAAACCAAGGCCGATCAATTTTATGACGCCAAGGACCGGTCAGACGCACTCGACGCTTACGAACAGTCTGATTTTAACATCATCCTCAACAAAGTAGCAGGAGTTAAGCAACCATGAGTACATTTTCCCTACCAATGACTTGGACCGCCAACCCGGATCAGGTGTTGGGTGATTTCACACCTATTCCAGCGGGGTGGTACCCCGGGTCCATCGTTGAAATGGAATACAAACCGAAGAAGGATAAACCTGACGAAGGTTACCTTCAACTGACTGTGGAAATTGACGAAGGTGACCACAAGGGTCGCCAGCTTTTTGACAACCTGAATATGTGGGACCAAAGCGAAAAGGCCCAACAATACGTTCAGCGAAAGGTCAATACTCTTTGCATGTCGACTGGTCAACACCAGATCACGGACTTGAATCAGCTGATGAATAACCGGCTCTTGATCCAAGTGAAACTGCGGGAAGCCCGCGAAGTGGTGGATGAAAACACCGGGGAAACCAAGAAATACGACGCCCAAAATCAAATTAGCAACTACAAAGCCATCCCCACAGGTGGCGCTGCGACTCCACCTGCTACCCAAGCTCAACCGACCCAACCGCCTCAGACTCAATCGGCCCCGGCCCAATCCGGGCCTCCTGCAACACCGACTCCACCCCCGGCCCAGCAAACCGCGCCGGCCCAGCCGCCGGCACAGACTCAGGCCCAAGCTGCACCCGCTCAAACTCCACCCCCAGCCGCCGCGACCGGATCAGTCCCACCTTGGCTCCAAGGTAAGTAAGTAGTAAAGCGTTCCCCTTTTTGCGGCCCTACGGGGCCGTCTTTTTTCCACGGATAACCATAGTATGATCTATTTGGCAACAAAGACTCTGGATGCCATGGCGGCTGCAATTGAGGTAGACCAAGGGGCGTTATATCGGCGATACTTGGGGGAGGCAATTCACGATGTTACAGATGCCTATGACGATAAGCCACCTGGGTTCCGTTCCCACTTCGGTATCTCAACATCGGGCAAACCTTGTTCGCGGGCGCTCTGGTATGACTGGCGGTGGGTTGAGCTAAAGCGATTTGGTGACCGGATGTTGCGATTATTCAATCGGGGTCACCTGGAAGAAGCCCGATTTGTAGCAATGATTCGCGCGGCAGGAATGACAATCTACCAAGCCGACGATCAAAAGAAGCAATACAGGGTCAGCCTGCTAGGTGGACATTATGGATCGGCCCTTGATGGTGTGGTCATTGGTGTCCCTGACCTACCTGATCCCCAAATGCCATGTTTGACGGAGTTCAAGACCCATAATGAAAAGTCATTCAATTATTTGGTAGCCCATGGGTTATTCAAAGCCAAGCATCAACATTATGTCCAAATGCAACAATGTATGGGATATTATAAGTTGGATGCTGGATTATATTTGGCGGTATGTAAGAATACTGACAGGCTCTACGGTGAACTAATTGGATATGATCAGTCCACGGACGAATATTATCAGGACCGGTCTAAACGTATCATTTTCACCCAATCTATACCTGAAAAATTCAGCGAATATCCGGATACATTTGAATGCAAATTTTGTGACCACAAGATGCGGTGCCACTATGGGCAGGGTGAGGTGGCTCGCAATTGCCGAACGTGCCACCATGGGCGCCCCCTACCGACCGGCGAATGGGTTTGTGACCAAACCGGTGAAGTCCTAGATAAATCGGCCCAGGAGGCCGGATGTAATCATTACGTAAAACATCGCGACCTATGATCGTTCCACGTGACTACCAATCCTTTGCTCTGGATGCCTGGCTTAATTACGTGGCCGATGGTAAGACCGCCCCACTCTTATTGTATCCGACCGGAGTAGGTAAGTCGGTTATTCTGGCCCTGATAATCGCCCATTGCTTGAAATCCTGGCCCGGCTTACGAGCTATGATCCTGACTCACAGTAAAGAGTTGATACAGCAGGATTATGATAGGTTGATGGACTATTGGCCAGAAGCGGTTGCCGGTATTTATTGTGCAGGGTTGAAGCGTCAGGAATACTATAAGCCGATCACCGTGGGTTCGATTCAGACGGTTTATAATGTACCTGAGTTATTCGCCCACGTTGACCTACTGTTCATTGATGAAGCCCACTTGATCAGCCTGAAAGAACAGTCAATGTATCGGTCATTCATAGAGAAGTTGAAAGAGCGCAACCCAAATCTTGTGGTTACTGGCTTGACTGCGACTGGTTGGCGTTCGGGGCAAGGTATGTTGCATTGGGGTGAAAATGCCCTGTTTGACGGAATTGCAGTGGATGCCTGTAGTCTGGAAGCCTTCAATTGGTTTATTGATGAGGGGTATCTTGTACCCCCAGTGGCCCAACGCACCAAGTTTCAATATGATGTTTCCAAAGTAAAAACTACGGCGGGGGAGTTCAACCAAAAAGAACTGGATGCGGCTGTAAATATAACCACAGTTAATGAACAAGTAGTTTTGTTGGCCTGCGAGGCGTTTGAGGACCGGAACCATGGGCTCACTTTCTGCACCGGAACTAGTCACGTAGAGAACATTGCGGCGATATATAATCATTATGGGGTTAGAACTACTTTTGTACATACCAAAGTTCCTGGTAAAGAACGAGATAGGCGTATTGAAGCCTATCTAGCCGGCGATTACCAAATGATGGTAAACAATGGTATTTTGACTACGGGGTTTGACTTCCCTGCATTGGATTATATCGCCATGATGAAAGCAACGCGGTCATCAAGCCTATGGGTCCAAATGCTAGGGCGCGGTACCCGCCCACTATATCACCCGGGGTTTGATCTGTCCACCCGGGATGGCCGATTAGCCGCCATTATGGCGGGCAGCAAACCCGACTGCTTAGTTTCTGACTTTGCAAAAAACACCGAACGACTTGGTCCGGTCAATGATCCGGTTATCCCAGTACCGCGAGGTATGAAAAAGCCAGGGGAAGCCCCTATCCGGATATGTGATCAGTGTGGCACCTACAATCATGCCTCGGCCCCATTATGTATAGCCTGCGGCTTTGAATTTCCCAGGCGAGAAAAGCTTCAAGCGATGACCACAGGTAAAGCGTTGGTCAAGCGTAAAAAGATTCCAGACCCCGTTATAATTGAAGAACCCCAAATCCTTGACTTCCCGGTGGATCACGTGACTTACAAGTACTACCGGAAAAGCGAAGAACATATTCCATCCGTTCGGGTTTCATACAAATGCGGAATACGTACATTTGATGAATGGGTGTTTCTGGATAAAGGGTCACCGTTTCAAGGGAAAGGGCGTAATTGGTGGATTCAACGGGCTGAATGCTCGCCGGCCGAGATACCAGAAACCGCTAGTCAAGCCTTGACCCAAACTGATATACTTCGTATACCGACTTCACTCAAAGTCCAAGTGAATACCAAACATCCCAGGATAACCGAATATGTCTACAAATGATAAAGACATGATAGCGTTTCAAGAACGCCTGATCCGCACCGGCCAATGGCGCACATGTATCAATTGTGAGTATTGGACGGAAATACCAAATAGTAACCGAACCATGATTTGTGGTAAATGGGGTCAGACCCCACCGTTGGAAGTCATCGTGGTCGGTTGCCCCGAGTGGATAGACCGTATCCCATTCTAAGGAACAGATATGTATGCAATTATTGACATGGATAACTTGGTTTTCCTAGGTAGGACTGAGGCGTACCACGACGTTCGGATAATTGAAGAAACTATTTGTGCTGGTAGGAAGGAACCATTGCTGGTTCCAGTTTTAGACCGCAAGTCAGATTGGACGGCTTTAACCGAACTCGAAGCCATGATGCTAGGGGAAAAGTATTCGCTACCTGTGGTAATAAGTGATTATCCGGGTAATTTGAAGCTACTTCAGCAATACGCCGAAGATTTACCCATGGTTATAATTAACCAAGACCAGATTGACTTATTCAATGCTCCGACTGAAGCCCTGAAGAATAAATATGGCCATCAAGAAACCCGCCCAGCGGCCCCCAGGGCCATCGTAGAGAGGCCAAAATCTAAGCCGCAGGGGGAATTAAGGGCTCCATCCCCAAAAGGGGCCACGGGGCGGGTATGGGAAATTGCTGATAATGAAGTCCGGCTGCTGGAAGAACAGGGTGACCCGGTGGATGTGAAAAAACTCCGAGGCCGGGTGATTGAAATCTGCGTCGAGAACGGAATCCACCCGGCGACTGCAGCAACCCAATGGTCAAAATGGAAACGGAGCAAAGACTTATGAATGGTATCACCTTTTTGAAATATGGGCTTTTGGGACTTGGTGGCTGGTTTATAGGCAACCTGGGGGAACCTCAAAATTTGATATATACCGTGATAGGTATGGTTTTATTCGGAATAGGGGTACAATTGCGTGAAAAGTGATGACCACATTGTTGAGTTGAATGTTGATTTGCTTCGGCAGCGGAGTCGAGTTGGTATTAAGAAATATGGGGTTACATTGGAGCAGTCGGGGTTAAGTCAAAAACAGTTCATGCGGCACGCCCTAGAAGAAGTCCTTGATCTGGCCAATTATCTGCAAGGCGCCCTACAATCGCAGGATCGCGAGGATGCTGAGCGGTTGGACTGGCTGGCTGAGCAAGAAGCGCAAATTCAGAGCCTTGCCCTGGCGAATGGCACAAGATACCGACTCGGTTGGCCAGATGACGGGGAGGCACAATCAGAGTGGTTCAAGAGCCCGCGAGAAGCCGTCGACCACGCTCGCAGCATTGAGGGGGGTGGGGAATGATAGTCACACTCTACAAACAACCAGATGGTAGGACGCAGGAAATCGACATAAAAAATGTCCTGCCTGACGACGAAGCATACTTCGCTCGGAATCGCATTGATATCAGCATGGAAGACGTGGGCGGCATGTTCGCCATCTACGCCGACATCGGACGGATGGACGAGGATGGAGAACCTAAAGAGTTGATCGAACTGTCACAAGGTCGCTCATGTGAAGACACCCTGAGCGCACTGCGTAAGCTTTGCGAGGAAGAATTGCAATGAACACCCACGACATTGAACTGCCGCCGCTTCCTGAGTGGGTGGACTGGCCTGTAACGGTATCTGAAATGTCCGCTTCGGAGATTAAAGAGGCCATGCAAGCCTACGCCCGCGCCGCGATCGAAGCCGACCGCAAGCGCAGGAAGCCACAGCATATTGACCCCGAATTAAAAGCCGCAATCGAAGATGCCGCTGCAACGCGAAGCCCCGTAGCGACCACGAAATACGGTCGCGGCGTGATGCTGAATTACGGGGATGAAGAGGATCGCATGGCCGAGCATGAGGATAACGCTTGCCCGTATTGCGGCGGCAGCGGTCATAAGGATGATGTGTCCGAACGCAAGCGCAGGGGTGAGCCGGTGGGCATTACTTCGATAGTGGATATGTGCCGAATCCTTAAAGAGCACTACATTGAAGAAGTCAGGCGCACCGACTGCGCTATTCTTTACACAGTCACTTTCGACCAGCTTCGAGCTATCTATGATCGTGGTCGCAGGGAAGCCCCACAACCCGCCGAGCCGGTGAAACAAGAGACCATGACAGCACGAGAGCTTGCTGACCGAGTGGCTAGAGGCGAGAAATGGAAGATTGCCGAGCCGGTGAAGGTGCCAAGCACGATCGACCTGATCGCTGACGACGCATACGCCGCGACGTTTCAATCCGTCGGCCAGTATAGAAAAGCCCTACTCGCCAGCCTACATGGCGCTACCGGGGACGGTACTAAAAAAACAAAATAGGGTCTTGACTCTAACCGAACGCTGAAGTAATATAACCATACGTTCTGACGAATTAAGTTTTCCCCAAATTAACCGAGGAATACCATGGAAGAAAAAATCACACTCGAAGTCACTTCAACCGAACTTCAAGTGATCATCAACGCCCTGCGAAATGAACTTGACTTGGACGACCAAGACATGGTCGCCTTCGCAGAAAATCTGGCTGAAGAACTCGAATCAGAATCGTAACCAGTCCATAACCACAATTTCAATTCTCAGGAGTATATGAAAATGGCAAAAGCCGATAAGACTGCCGCAGAAACCCAAACCGCTACCGAAAAGCCGGCACCTGCACCCAAAGATGAACGTAACGGTGTGACTCGTCCCGCAGGTGGAGTGACCCGCCTGGTATGGGAAATCGCTGACGAAATCAGTGCGAAAAAAGGCGCCCCGGCCGAACGCAAAGAAGTTACCGAAATCGCAGAAGCCCAAAGTATCAACATTGGTACGATCCACACCCAATTTGGTCGCTGGCGTAAGTACTACGGTTTGGTGACCCCTAAGGAAGAACGGGCGAAACTCCAAGCTGAAGCCAAGGCCGAACGGGAAGCCAAAAAGGCCGAAGAAAAGGCCGCCAAGGAAGCCGAAAAAGCTGCCAAAGCCGAAGAAAAGGCCAAGGCCAAAGCGGAAAAGGAAGCCGCGGCCGCTGCCAAGGCTCAGGCCAAGGCCGATGCGGACGCTGCGAAGGCTGCCGCTGCCCAATCCGAACCCACTGACGAATAACCCGTCATCCAAGTAGTTTCATCTGTACACCAAGATTAGGGGTCTCGGCCCCTTTTCTTGACCCCTTAGTACGGAGTAGTCTTAATGTCAATCAATAATCAACCTATATCAAAGCGTGAGCTGTGCGACGATGGTTCGTTGGTCGTACACTCCATGTTTTATACCATCCAGGGTGAAGGCCCATTTGCCGGGGACCCCGCCTTATTCGTACGTCTGGCTGGTTGCAATCTGCAATGCCCCATGTGCGATACCGAATACACCCAAGGGGCCGAACGCCATAGTATCAACGATCTTATGCGCATGACCATCGCGCATCTGACCCGGGCCGGCGTATACGACCAAGGCCGACCAAGGGAACCCCTTGTGGTTATCACTGGGGGCGAACCTTTCCGTCAGAATATCAGTGAGTATGTGCGCCGACTATTACAAGGTGGTTGCCGAGTTCAAATCGAAACCAATGGAACTCTATACATTGATGAGTTTCCATGGGGCCATCCACGATTGACCACGGTATGCTCACCCAAGGCCGGGAAGGTCAACCCCCATTTACAGCCCCATATAAACGCCTACAAGTATGTGGTCAGCAGCCTGAATACCGACCCCGAAGATGGGTTGCCAACTAGTGCGTTGGGGCTTCCGGGAAAACCGGCCCGACCCCATAACGATCGTGTTCTGGTCTACGTTAATCCGCTGGACTCTCAAGACCCGGAAAGCAATCGCCGAAATCTTGAAACTACCGCCCAAGTGGCTATCAGGTATGGTTATCGCATGGGCGTTCAACTCCATAAACAAATTGGGTATGAATAATGAAAATTATCGAAGTTCCAGACTATGTCGAGTTGGATGATCGGCAGTTGAAAATATTGATAGCCGAAACTGTGGAAGCAAAAACTAACCGTTCGGTTCATAGTGTCGAGATATTTCAATCCTCGGGCCGACACGGCAACCATGCACATTGTAAAGTCTATCTGTCAAAGGGAGCCCCTGAATGTCAAAAGCTCTAGTAGTGTTGTCGGGCGGTCAGGATTCGACCACTTGCCTTTATCTCGCCAAGCGACGTTATGATGAAATACATGCGGTCACCTTCGACTACGGTCAGCGCCATAAAATCGAATTGGAAGCGGCTAAGAAAATTGCACACATGGCCGGGGTCGCTTCGCACGAATTTATTAAGATTGGTGACCACATTCTTGAATCAACCTCGCCGCTGGTAACCTCGAATCGGCTCGAACAATATGTGGATGCCGACTCACTCCCCGGTGGGATTGAAAAGACGTTCGTTCCGATGCGCAACCAGTTATTCCTGACGATCGCCGCCAATCGAGCGGTAGCCCGAGGTTGCAATGATATCTATACCGGGGTGAGTCAGGCGGATTATGGGGGATACCCTGACTGCCGCAATAAGTTCATCTTGGCATTGGAAGAAGCTACTAACCTTGGAACCTTCGACGATGCTACTGGCGGGGGAATCATTGTTCAGACCCCACTGATGAATATGTCTAAAGCGCAAACCGTTCAAATGGCCCTTAAATTGCCCGGATGCTATTCAGCCTTGGCCCATTCCCATACGGCCTATGATGGCCAATATCCGCCTCGTGGCAAGGATCATGCGAGCATCCTAAGAGCTAAGGGTTTCGAAGAAGCCGGGGTTCCTGATCCGCTCGTACTGCGGGCAGTTTATGGGGACGAAGTGATGCATCCAGATGAAATACCGGATACGGATAACTACTCAGAAGAAGTAGTCAAATTTTACTGGATGACCCTAGTGGATGATATGGAGCACAATGATGCCTTACCAATCAACTAAGCAATACGGGTTCGACCTAGGGCTCTCTTGCGCCTTTCGCCAGTGGCGGGCTGATTCGCATTGCAAGTATATTCATGGGTATGCGCTGGCCTTCAAATTCACATTTGAGGCATCCAAACTTGACGAACGCAACTGGGTCGTAGACTTTGGCGGGTTGAAATCACTCAAGGCCATTCTTGAAGAAAACTTTGACCACAAGTTATTGGTGGCCGGGGATGATCCGAATCTCGACCTATATATGAAGCTGCATGAAGCGGGCGTTGCTCAGGTAGTCATGTTCCCAGATGGTGTCGGTTGTGAGAAGATGGCCGAATATGTTTTTCACGTAGCCGACCAATGGCTTTGGGATGCCGGTTTCGCCCCTCGCTGCCGCCTGGTATCGGTTGAGGTGAAAGAGCACGGGGCCAATAGCGCTATTTATGCAAACCCATTGAATGTATTGAGCAACCTATGAAACAGAAACAACTAAGCCTGGCTGAATGTTTTGATTCCCGCCGCGACAAAGGGTTGACCCTTGACTTTACAGTGGCCCAGATGCTTGAACAGCTTGATCCGGCCCCTAGCCGAGAAGGGTTGCACGAGACACCCGCCCGAGTAGCGAAGGCTTGGAAATTCTGGACCAAGGGGTACGATGAAGACCCGGCCGAAATTCTAAAAGTGTTCGAAGATGGAGCTTCAGACTATGATGAAATGGTATCTGTTGTTAACATTCCAGTTTATAGTCATTGTGAGCATCATCTTGCACCTATATTTGGAACTGCGACGGTTGCTTACATTCCGAACGGCCGTATTGTGGGGCTCTCTAAACTTAGTCGTCTCGTTGATTGCTTTGCTCGCCGCCTACAAGTTCAAGAACGGTTGACGGTTCAAATCGCCGACGCCCTCGACCGGGAGTTAGAACCAAGAGGGGTGGGCGTATGGATCAAGGCTCGCCACATGTGCATGGAAAGTAGGGGAATCTGCCAGCAAGGGCACTACACGGTGACCACAGCTTTGCGCGGGGCTATTAAAGAGGATAGTCGGGCAAGGGCTGAATTTTTAGCCCTGACGAAGTAAAATAGGCGAGGGGCTTCGGCCCCTTTTCTAACGGGGATATTTAGTCTATGAAAGTGTACATCGCCGGGTTATATACGTCTAATTTCATAAAAGGGGGAACCTATTATGGGAAACTCGACGACCGGGAACGTGAAGGACATGATTCGAGCGTGGATAGACTTGAATCGTACCACTATATCTGGCGTCAATCCTACCTCGATAAAATCAGGACAAACGGCGACACCGTCTTTCTTGACTCCGGAGCTTTTTCAGCGTTTAGTTTGGGCGCAGAAATCAATCTTGTCGAATATTGTGAATGGATCAAACGGAATGAGGATATCATCAGACGGGACGATGGAATCCTTATGGCGTCGGTCCTTGACTCTATCGGCTCCGACTTGGGTACCTGGCAGAATCAGCAAGCGATGGAAGCAAGCGGTGTGGTACCTTTGCCGTGCTTTCACTATGGGGAAGATGAACGCTACTTGGAGTGGTATCTTGACCGATACGAATATATCACCCTGGGTGGCATGGTTCCAATTTCTACCCCGCAATTATTCCATTGGCTTGACCGGATATGGGACAAATATCTTACTGATGGGAGCGGTCGACCGCGCATTAAGGTTCACGGATTCGGGCTTACGAGTGTACCGCTCATGGAACGCTACCCGTGGTATTCCGTAGACTCGTCATCATGGGTTCAACTTGCCGCGTTCGGTAACGTATTTATTCCAGGGGTCGGTCAAACTTGCTTTTCAAATAGATCGCCAGCCGCTAAAGTGGAAGGCCGGCATATCAATACAATGACCGCAATTGAGCGGGAAACCTTGGAACAATTGATCCGAGAGCAGGGCTACGATCCGAGCCGTTTTTATGATCTAAACTATCCTCGTTGGGCTTATAATGTTTGGGCTTATTCCGAATTGGGAAGAATCCTGACCAATGAAAGGAAGACTTTCAAACATAATCAGCAGGAGTTATTCTGATGAACAATCCGTATGATCATGAACCGCCTGGCGGGTTCCTATTGGGGTGTGCCATACTTGTAGTCATAATTGCTTTTCTATTAGGGGCAATCCTATGACCCAAATACCGATTCTGAAACTACGAGCCAAAGAAATCGCAGAACTTGTGGCCATCACCCCCATTGAAGAACGCGCCGAACTCTACCGGGAAGTCAGCAAGCAACTCGGTCAACAACACCAGTTCTTCACGGCCACATTGTTCGGATTTATTGCTGACTTCGACGAAAGGATAACCGCATGAATGAACAAATTCAACCGCGGGCACTCTTTATTGATGACCTCGACCACTTATACGAAGTCATCGGCCAACCGTTTATCGCGGAATATCGAGAAAGGCCAGAAATGACTGAGGTAACCGGCGACGAAATATGCGAAGAACTTTGCCAAGTATACCGTGAGGCTGGACGGCTTCGAGTCATAAAATGAGGTTACCGAACAATGACCCGTCGAAACATGACTTTTTCGTCAAATCTGGCTAAACTCCGAATTGAACGAATACTGGATTTGCTTGCCAAGAAGCCATTTCTAACCCCACCAGAAATAGCGGCCGAACTATATGTGGTGGAAAGAACCGTAAAAATTTATTTGGACCACTTGGAAAAGGAAGGTCTGGTCTATATAGCCAAATGGACACGGGAGGAAGTAATTGGACAGCGAAGTTTTCCTAGAGCCCAATGGGCTTTGGGTGAACATAAAAGTCGCCCCAAGCCCCCACCCCGTTCTAAGTCGGCGATTGCCAAAGATTTTAGGCGGCGGGTACTGAATGACCCAATCAAGTATGAAGCATCATACGAAAAAATGATGCGCACCCGAGCTAGATTATTGGCCAAATATCGTAGTAAACGATTAAAGGATTTGGCGAAAGCAGGATATACTGATTCAAATATGGCCCGCCTCCTGGGGGAAAGAATTATGATTGGTGAAAAAAGGCGAACTCCGTCCGCAGACCAAATATTGGAAGTACTCAGACTCCGCGAGAAAGGGGCTACATGGGACAGTATAAGTGAGCAAGTGGGTATTCCGAAAACCACCGCCAGGGATCATTACAACCGGTCTATAAAATAATATGCTCGAAGCACTTAAATTTGTACGGGGGGCCGTAGCAAAGAAAAGCCCCATCCCCATCCTAACCCATTTCTCTATCAGGGAAGGGCTCGTAAAGGGCTATAACGGGGCCATAACCCTATGTTCTCCGATCCCTTTGAATCTAGATTGCCAGCCCAAAGCCGAGCCATTCGTTCGGGCCATCCAAGCCTGTGAAGATACCGTTCACCTTGCATTGACTCCGGCCGGCCGCCTAACGGTGAAGTCCGGGAAATTTAGAGTTCACGTAGAATGCTCACCTGAAGAATTTCCAGATGCTGTCCCTACGGGGGTTAGAAATGACGCTGACCTTACCGGACTTATTGCCGCCCTAAAAGCCCTGGAACCGCTTATAGCCGAAGACGCCAGCCGCCCATGGGCTCGGTCCATTCTGATTCAAGATGGATGCCTATATGCCACCAATAACATAATCTTGGTTCAATATTGGATAGGCATACAGACTCCCGGTAGAATTTGCATAAGTCATGCGGCAGTAAATGAGCTGATCCGAATAGGCTTGGACCCCATAGCGATTCAAACTGATACTGATAATTCAATCACGTTCCATTATGGTGAAGATAGGTGGCTCAAGACCCATGTGGTTACTCAGGAATGGCCCGACCTAAACAGAGTATTAAATAGGGAATCGACCCAAGAACCTTTTCCCGAACAACTCTTTCAATCCCTGGACCTAATCGCCCCATTTGCTGACAAAACTCGTGACGTTTGGTTTGCCAAAGGTGGAGTAACCACAAGTTTGGTTGATCAAGAGGGTGCGACGCAAGAGGTTGAAGAACTTTATCCCCAAGGGTGGTATGATATTGACCAGCTTCGGAGTTTGAACGGGTTGATTGATACCGCGGATTTTTCCATGTATCCTGCCCCGGTACTTTTCTTTGGTATGGAAGGTGCTTTAAGGGGCGCTATCGTAGGGAGGAAAGATGGTACTTATCCGCCCGCATCTGAATAGACATGAGTAGATTTGACGCGATAGGTTTGTTTTGGGAAGATAGGCCGCCCGAGAAACCACCAAAAAAGGAAAAGCCGAAGCCGGTTATCCCTGATCCAGTTTGGTTGGAGCCAGGGTACTTGCCTCACCTGGAAGAAGCCCTAGCCTTCAAACCCGACTTGTTCACCGACGAAGAACTATTGCAGGCTCAACGAAATAAAGAAGTTTTGGTATGGGACGTAGAGTCATACCCCAACTATTGGGCTGTGGCTTTTAAGTCCGTTCAGAGCGGCAAATGTATCCTGTTCGAGAAGTATGACGGGGTTGACTTCCCATTGGGCAAACTAAAGTGGGTCATGGAGTCGTTTCAGCTAGTCGACTTCAACGGTGAGAACTATGACATATGGCAAGCCGCCCTGGCGGTAGCCGGATGTTCAGCTTATGAATTGTATGAAGCCACTCGGGATATTATTGAGTTTGGCACCCGTGGGTGGCTGGTTTTAAGGCGAAAGAAAGTACGCAGGTTGGCGATTAACCACATTGACTTGTTTGAATTGACCCCATTATCGCCGGGCCTGAAGATGATGGCGGGTCGTCTGCACTCACCGTTGATGATGGACTTACCATTTCAGCCGGGCACGAACCTATCGCCGGAACAGATCGCAATTACCCGCTGGTACTGCTTCAATGACTTGTACAATACCGAACAGTTGTATAAGGCCCATCTGCCGAACATCAAGTTACGGGAACAATTCGGTCCACGTTATCGGCTTGACCTTCGCTCCAAGTCTGACGCGCAGATGGCTGAAGCAATATTTCGGTCAGAGTACCACCGCCGTACTGGTCGTCATGTTGGTAAGGCCAAAGTCAACCCGGGACACACCTTTCGTTACAAGATACCAGAGTATGTCAAATTCAAGACCCCAAACCTCCAATGGGTGCTTGACCTCATACGGGAAACCGATTTTGTGGTCAATGATGCCGGATATGTTCTTTTGCCGGAAGCCCTGAAAAAATTGGTTATCCCAATTGGGGAAGCCCAATACAAGATCGGTATTGGGGGACTACATAGCCGGGAAAAGAAAGCCGGGCACCATGCCGGGAAACGATGGATTCTGCGCGACCATGACGTTGCATCCTACTATCCCAAATTGATTTTGTCGACCGGACTTGAACCGCCTGTTCTGGCTGGGGTATTTCGCTCGATCTACTCAGCCATTGTTGATATGCGCCTGGCGGCCAAAAAGGCTGGGGACCAAGTCAGTTCGGACGGTCTCAAGATTGTAGTTAATGGATCATTCGGCAAGACCCTAGACCCGCGGTCGTGCTTGTATTATCCGGAGTTGGGTATCCAGACGACTATTACTGGCCAGCTCTGTCTGCTGATGGCTATTGAAGCTTTTGAACAAATAGGACTTCCAGTCATTAACGCCAATACTGACGGCATTGTGGTTAAATGCCCAATTGCGCGGGAACTTGATATGGTGACCACAATTAAGAGTTGGGAGCAGCAGACTGGGTTGGAAATGGAAACCACCGATTACTTGATGATGTTTAGTCGGGACGTGAATAATTACATCGCCGTCAAGCCAGACCTCAAGACTAAGACGAAAGGAGTATTCGGCGAGGGTGGGGTTAAGAAAAACCCGGTAAACGAAATATGTGCAAAAGCGGTGGTCAAGTTCCTGCTGGAAGGTGCCCCAGTCGATCAGACCATTATGGCTTCCAATGACCCCACTGATTTTGTTGAAATTCGCCAGGTGAACGGTGGTGGGGTGAAGGTATGGGAAGATGCCACCGTGGAATACGTCGGGAAGGTGGCTCGCTGGTATCATTCGACTGAAGTCAAAGGCGGGTTGGTCACAGCAAAGAAGGGTCATCAGGTTGCTAATACCGAAGGGGCTAGACCTTTAATGTTCATGGATGGGTCAATGCCCCCTGATTTGGATTATGATTGGTATATTGAAGAAACTAATAAACTTTTAACCCAAATCGGATATGACGATTTGGTTGAACAATGGGCCATGGTGGCCTGATAACCACAAGGAAAGATGATGGAAAATGTGAAAGCCCAAGTCGGTGCAATTGTGACCGACAAAATGGAAGATGGCTCGCCTGATAAAACACCAACTGCCGATGAGGTGCTGGTGGCCTATTTGGGACGTTCGGCCGAACTATTTCAAGTGCTATTTGAGAGCATCCAAAACGATGAATTGAAAATGGCTTGCGCTCGGGCTTTGAACGATGCCCAACGATTGGGTGAAGAACATCGTTCGATGTACATTCCCTATGCCCAAATGGTGGAAAATCTATTCAAGGAAATGGATACCCCGGAAGCGACGTTGATGCATGCGGCCATTGGGGTTGCCGGCGAAGGTGGGGAAGTGCTTGATGCGGTAAAGAAAACTTGGGTCTATGGGGCCAAAGTTGACGCCGCCCATATTCTTGAGGAACTCGGTGATTCCATCTTTTACATTCAAAAGATTTTGAACATTTTCGGATGGACCTGGGCCGACATTCGTATGGCCAACCGCATGAAGCTGGCTAGGCGATATCCTGATGGTATTTATAAAGACGAGCACGCCCAAAGCCGCTTAGACAAGCAGGGGGAACAATGAAGCATTTGACTTTAACCAGCGATGGCACATCAGTATTACTGGAACTCCTGACCGAAGATGGGGTCAATCTGGTACCGTTACTCCGACCAAGTGTAATTGCTTGGTCGGTCACCGGCCCGCAAGAATTAGCGGAGCTTACAATTAAAATCCAGGGCGTAAAGCTAGGGGAATATATAGGGGAATCAAATGGCCAAGGTTAATATCAGTATCAATGCCACGAGCCTAGAATTTGCTGGGGGTGTGATCCATATTCAGACCGCGGAAGACCCAGTAATCAATATAGATATTTTCGGCGAGTTTGAAGTTGGCCGAGTGAATACCCTCAAGGAACCGGTGCCGAAAGGAGTACCAAAAGGAGTACCAAAATCGCCTGCTGAGGATGATGACTCAGATATTGGGCGACGAGGTTTCTTGTAAAAAGTCTTGACTTCGTGAGACCCCTGATGTATAATTAAAACATAGAAACACACATCAGGGGATACTCATGCAACGCTATAGTTTTCATATCGAACTTGAACCACACGTCCTAACCGAAATCAGCTACATTATTGATTTTGCTGACCACAGTGTTGGTGAATTTGAAGACCTGGTTCGAGATATCATCGCTGACCCAAACTTGGAGCTTACCCAAAATGAACTGGAAAACCTTTGCTGGGATGACTATTCTAACCGTTTTAACGACTTCGATATCCCCAGTTCACGCTACTGATAAGAGGGAGCCCAGAAGGAGCCAGGATCGAATTGTGGTCACCGAACGTGGAAAGACCTATTCGCTCCCAGCTCCGCGAGGATCAGGCAAGACCTTTGTGACCATCGGTCGATCAGTGAAAGAAATAACCCGAGACGCTCGTCGGGCTAATTCTAGGATTAATAACCACAAGAAAAAGGCCAGGCGATAACCCAGGGCCGGGTCGTTACGCTTGAATACTCGCTGCAAGCCGCATCAGATCGTCGACGCGCTCTTGCGAGAGCGGTACAAGCGGGGCGAGCTGCGCAAGCATCGGACTGTCTCTACGAATCTTCCCCCGCGACAGAACTGTTTGAGCCGTGATTTTCTCGATGCCGTCTGGCATGGCAGCGATAATTTCTTGCACCCGTTCCCAGACATTCTGACTTTCCGGGTCGCCAGAATCAACGGGCGTGGCACGCATTGCCACCTCTGCTTGCCAGCCTTTGACTTCTTCCGGAACGTATTCCGGTTCAACAGGTATCTCTATGATTTCCCACGTCTGTTGCCACTGATCGTCCACAAAAACAGGAGGACCCTCAACTACATAATGCGTTTCTGGGTCGTATTCGGGCTGTTCAGTCGGATGCACCCAGAATATCTCTTGTTCGGGGAAGTCCAGACCGTCTCTAGGGGACGGAAAGGATATATTAGGGAAATCTTGTTTCCAATCCTGATACGGGTATATGTTGTCTTTGATGTGGGCCATGGTTTTCTCCAGATATACGACCGTGTTTAAGAAATACATCTACTTATCTTGGGTATTGGTTGAAGGGTATGCTCGACCCTCCCCCCAAATGATGCGGACGCCTCCATCACCTCCGCTACCCGCATTGGCGTATGTTCCATTAGTGCGTAAATAGTTACCACCGCCGCCCCCACCCCCGTAGCTTCCTCCATTTCCACCGTTCCCACTAGACGTACTATATAAACCCCCAGAATTTCCTCCGGAGCCTGGCGCTCTAGCGGAACTTCCGGAAGATCCCTCCCCCTTTAACCCCACCCCACCTCCACCAGCACCCCCTACAGCAGCAGGGATTGAAGTATATGAATTGCCTCCCGCACCCCCACCTCCGTTTCCAGGATACCAATTATTAGCGGATGTGCCACTACCACCATTACCGCCATTACCTGAGTATCCTCCTGCACCTCCTCCACCACCCCCATTATTATTTCTTGAAGATGAAGTATCCCTTAGTCCACCATCCCCTCCATTCCCGCCTAACCCCACATTTCCATTATTAGTGCTACCACCCCCATTAGCCCGCACCCGCACGGTATTACCATCTTTAAAGTAAGAAGGTTCTGCAACTGGTGGAAGATTACTATTTGATAGCGATCTACCTCCAGCGCCAACAACTACTTCGTAGATTTCCCCCGGAGTTACTGGAATAAAATTAACATATCTTAAATACCCCCCTTGCCCCCCAGGTCCAGAGCCAGCGTTGTGCCCCTTGCGACCTGCCCGCCCTCCCCCAATGCAAACAACACACACCGACTCAACCCCAGGTGGGCAGGTCCAATAATGTGTACCCGGAACTGTAAACTCTGCTTGACCTACACGAGGGAAATCAGCAACTCCAGCCATCCTCAACATATGCCCGTGTATCGTCATTCCTCGCTCCATATCAATGCCGCAAAGCCAGCGGTATTTCCGGGCCTTCCGGTAATCGTAATGAGGCTCCATTTACTTGCGGGCAATTCTGGTGCGCTGCCATCTTTCCAGACCGTATTCGCCGGCCATGTGACTGTGTATGTGCTTGGGTTAATCCAAATAGACCGTGACACCCCAACGGATAAGCTGATAGTTGCAGTCCTGTTGGCAGTTAATGTCGTGTGTCGCCACGGCACAGCCGCATCATTAATTGTGATGGCCGTCCCGCTGTCCAGAACACTCTCTTTTGTTTCTGCCCCCAATGTTTTGTTTGTGAGCGTCTGCGTTGCCGTGACGCCCGCAAAACCGCCGCCGGGGTCTGACGGAATGGAGGGCTTGTCGTCAAGGTCGTTGTAGCTACCCGTCGTCGCAACCGGCTTCAAGCTACTGACAAGGTCCGTGATCTGCTTCTGCAACTTTCCGAAAGCAGACAACACGGTGTCCGATGCAGTGATCGCAGCGCTCGACGCCAGCGACAGGCCGGTCAGAACAGTTGCTCGCACACGTGCCACGGTGAAATAGAGGTTGCTCGACCCTTCAGGCACTGCGTCTGTGCTGCCGGGCGATGCCGATATTTCTACGTATGCAGAGCCACCCCATCGCCACGTTTTGTTGTCGTTGAGTGTGACGTAAATCTTGCCCGTTTCGCCTGCGCCGGGGAGTGCGCCGAAGTTTGCGTATTCAAGTACATCGTCTACGTAGCTCGGCAGGTTGATAGCGGGCACATGACCACTAGCATCAAGTGGAGCTACGCCAAGTGCTGCACCCTTCTCAGCAGCGTCGATCTTGTTGCCCAGCGCTGCGAGAGTCGCTGAGCTGACCGGCTTATTTGCATCGCTCGTATTGTCTACGTTGTCGAGCCCTACGTCGCCCTTGACTAAAGCCACATTCCCGGAGCCATCCGGACCTTTGCCGGCAACTGTCTTGACTTGTCCTGCATTATCAAGAGCGTCTTCGAGGCCGGGTATATCCGCAATACCGAGCGCCACATTGCCGCTGCCGTCTGGGTCTATCTCGTTGACGCTCGACACCGATCCAGAACCTGGGGCGCCGCGAATATCTAGCGCGTCCCCGACATTGGCAACGACCCCGAGCGGGCCAAGGTATCCTGTAGCAGGCTTCGTACCTTGTCCACCAGTCCAGTCGTCGATGCGTAGGATACTGCGCTCCCCGTCCGCGACCGCTGTGTAAACGGGTGTCCACGCGGTGTTTCCGGTATCACCTTTTTCAAGTACAAAATTCAGTACCTGCTGCGGTGACTCACCCGTTATCGTAACGCTTGGGGTCGCACCAGACTCAACCGTCCCAATCGTAAGTTCATTCGCAGGGCCAGTATCCCCGGTATCCCCTTTACCGCCCCGAATATTGCTAGCATCGGCAATATTGGAAACTAGACCGGATACCCCTATATACCCAGTTGCAGGTTTCGATCCCTGACCACCAGTCCAATCATACAGCTCTTGGACAACTCGTTCACCGTCGATGGTGGTGCGAATTTGAGGCGACCACCCATGGTTGCCAGTATTACCTTTATCCCCTTGATCACCTTTTAGACCTTGGGTTCCACGAATATCTACAGCCGCCCCTGCAGTAGGAACAATACCTGATGGGCCAATATATCCAGTAATGGAAGGTTTGGCCCCAGCCCCACCGACCCAATCAACAATTTGAAGAACTCGGCGATCCCCATTTGTGGTTACTCCAAATACGGGTGACCAACCTTGAGGTCCAACCGCTTCCTCTAGGGCCAGCAGCCACGCATCGTACATGGAGTTAAGATTGGCCCGATGGCGAGCACCCGGCATCTTATTCCAAAACGCTTCACCATTCTTAGTAACCACAGTAGAGCTAGCCATTTACCATTCCTCAAAGGGAAGCCGAACGTTATCCCAGTCAAACATTTCGTGCGTTATAGTGGGAATGCTTGTCAGCCGACCATACATCATCAGCTCTTGGGTTAAGGTCAAATCACCTTCGCGGGAATAACCAGATACGAAGTGGCGCTTACCCAACCCTTTCGACATAAGATAGGTTATTTTAGACCGATCTTCGGGCCGGGTACCCTCTAAATTCAATTCCATGGCCCGAGAAATAGTACCTTGATCGACTCGAAGTTCCCCGGCCGCAGTTCTAACCACATTGCTGGTGTCATTCGTCCCGGCACTAGTCCCATAAGCAGCTCCTTGAAAGTCCAGTGTTGCCCCAACGATTACCTTGGAAATGTCAAGGAAAGTGGCTTCAGGGTCGCGCAACTGAATGATTACCCGCCTTGCGGCTATATTTGGAACCCATAGGCAGGATACGGTCGCCCCATACGCGAAGGTGTTTACATTCAGGGCTTGGGAAAAGTCATAATGTTCAAGCTCTGGTCCTGAAGCCACGTAATGCCAACCGCTATCGTATATGGGTGATCCCCCTGACGCCGTTTCAAATACTTGAACCCGCATTTCTGAGTCAGACGAGCCATTCCATGCCGGTATTGCTGCGCCATCAACTGTGATATCAATGGGCCATACGAGGGTGATTTGGCCCTCATTAGCTTGGATTCGGCAGACTTCACCTTTAACGTCAGTTTTGAGCCATTCGGAGCCAAGATCAGCTGCCGTATTGGCGACAGTAATTTCAGCCAAGTTGGCCATATTTTCGCTGATAATACGAACGTCATGTTCTTTCATACTATTTGCTCTTTAAATAGGCAATACCAACGGGTGCCGTCAATAACTTGTTCAAGGAATTGCCAGACCAGATGCCGTGTTCGGCGCAGTGATCGTGGCGTGGTCAGCGGCGTTCTCGCTGACGATGCGCAGATTTCTTTGCATTATTCCTCCGCGATGGGGACGAGCTTGTAGCCGACCGATGCAAGGCTTCCGTTCAGCGCGGTCACAAGATCGGACGTCATATCACTGGGGATCAAATACTGCTGCCGTTGGTATGGGTAACCAACTTGTTGACCATCAGGAGTAGTAATAATGTCTGCGGCAGTTAAGACTACAGACAGTCCATTAATCGGCTGTACAGAGTTGGGGATCTGAACAATCATATTGATGATTTGGGTTTCTCGCGTGTACATATTTGTCCTTATGTAAGTTGGGTGCCGTCAGAGCGGTACCAATGTGATCCGTTTGCAAAACATAACCAGCCGGCGTAAAAACAGACCCCACCAGCCGCACGGCTGGCTGGTAGGTTTGGAACTTGGTTGAGTCTTAATGCCGCGTCGCCAGCAGAGATTTGAATACCCACGTTGCCGGGTGATGCAACGGTTATTCCGGGCGAACTAAAGCTGTTAGCAGAAACGCTGAGGTTGGACCCGCTTGACGACGTACTGATGGTGAGACCGCCACCAGGCACAGAGGCTATAATCGATCTACCGCCGCTGGCCGGATAAAACGAAATGTCGTCAGAGTCGATTACGGTCCGCCTACCAGTTGCTTGGGAAGTAAACGTCCCACCCGTAAACGTCCCACCCGTAAACGTCTTTCCAACAAACGAGCCGCTGTTAACCTGAGTAGCATTAATCCCCCCCGCATAAACAATCCCAACGGCAAGCGTGCCCGCCCCAATCTGATTCGCAGCAAGGGCATTTACGTATGCGAGGTTGCCTAGGTTATTGACTTGTGTGAGACCATTTAGTGCCCCTGTTGTTTGCGTATTGAGATCAACGGCATTTAGCAGAGCCAGCGCGCCCAGACCGGAAACATTGCTATTTGCAAGTTGCCCCGTAATTTGACTTGTCAGGCTCACCAAGTCAGATCGTGCAATTGCCCCTAATCTTGTCAGCGTCACGTATGCGTCGTGAACTTGTCCGCCGATTGTCAAGCGCGCCCGAATCGTGACGCTATTGCCCGTAACGGTAGACCCGGTAACGACACAGTTGTTGCCTACGGTAGGGCTTATGGATGCAGCCCCTCCGAAGACAGACCAGGCCACCGTGCCCCCCACAAGCCCGTCCCCTCTATGCGCCGTCAGCGTAATGATGGGCGGTGTGGTTGCGCCGCTGGCCGTCGTAAATGTGAGCGCAGATGCGGAAATAGAGAAACTTGATGATGTGTTCATCAAGTGCTCAATATCCTCGCCAAGCGTACCGAGGGCATCATTTACGTCGCCCATCCAGCCGTCCAGGCCGTCAACTTGACTGGTTGGGATGGTGGGAAGGATGAAGCGTATCGGTGCGGCCTGCAGCAGCTTGTCGCGCTCGTTTTGTATCGTTGCCATTAGATCAATACCTCAACGTCGCATCGACCTGACACCCAATCCACATCAAGGCCAATAATTTGTCCGATCCGTCCCAATTCTAAGCCAAACCGATCACCATAGATATTTGCAGTTTGACCCAATTCCAAATCCAATAACTGGGCCATCCCCCTAACTCGCACTATGAACCGGGGAGTTGACCACAGGGATAGCCGGCGGGATGCTTCAAGCTGGGCGTCTACTTTGCGAAGCATCAGGGTATTAATTTGCTCAGTTTCAGTGCTTATGCGATACTCGGTTGCAACCGCAGAAGCCTTTGCGGTAACCGTCAACCATTCTTGAGCATATAAATCCTGATGTTCACTCGGAACTCCTTCGGCAATATTTTGCCTTGGGGTCCATTGCCTACAATACCCCAATCTGACGCCGGCAATGACTTCGGTGGTTCCAGCCAAATCTAGGGAACCTTCCTCATAGTCGTTGGGGGTAATGGTGACCGGCACCCCTGGGGCGGGCAGATCAATCTTCAGCAAACGCAACTGACCTGTCCGTGACATTACCGCCTGGGCGCCGATGGAACTCGCCAATTCGACGATGCAAGATAGAACAGTATTATGTTCTTCCAAATATAGGCCCACGGGTTGCTGGTTGGCCGCATCAAAAGACGCCAAGTTGTCCAAGTCCAAATCGGCCGTAGTGAATCTGCCGGAAACTGGGCCATAACTTGTGGCCAACCTCCGAACAAGCGTCGCCACCGTATTTTCATATCCACCTGTGGCATCCCCTTGAATGCTGGCGGTCACTATCCCATCAGGTTCAGCGGTAAGTCTAAACCCGCCGGGAACCTGGGTAAACTCAACAGGTACTCCTCGGTCCCGAACTTCAATGATGCGTTCAAAGGCCGTGGCTGAAAAACGATATTCGTGCACCGCCGCATTGTAAAGCCGCGGAGTAATGTTATGATTTTCGCCCAAGGGGACTGGGATGAGTCGGTCAGCTTCTTGCCCAGGCCCACCCAATAACTGTTCGGTGACCGCATTATCTAAACGCTCCAATGGATCAACAAGGGTGACCACAAAAGTATCTCGGCTTTGCTGGGCGCGATCAACTACCCCCTTAGCCACCAACCGGTAATCGTCCCGCGACCAAGTCACATCGCCGTAGTAGATGCGAATCTCGCGATTCTTCCACACATCCCCATGCCAGCTATCCAAGGAACCATCTTCGTTATGCAATTCAATCGAAGCATGGCTAGCCACCGAATACCCGGTCGGGTTTAAGGATTCCCGATATCTGACCCCACCTTTGATCATGGCGTCATACCTGATATTGGGGGTTGGGTCAGTGGGTAGCGTGGTATACGGTACCACGGATAGCCTACGGATTGGGGAAGTTTCTATTTCCAACAATACCGTTCGCCGGGCTTCGTCACTCCGCAACCATTGGCGATATTCTGCATCAGTCATTATACTTTACCCCTTTGCGACCATAAGCCACTTGATTGTTCCTATCACGAGCATTTCGTTGGGTGGATTCGTCCATACCTTTAACCACAAGGTTTGCGTTCAATTCAGCCGACCGCTTCGTTTCAACAACCTGGGCTTGGCCTTGGATTCGGACTTGTTGGGTCAATTCATCCAACTTGGCCACCACTGCTTGCATTTCACCATCAGAACGAGTTCCAACCCCATATGTCCCCGCATCAATGGCCCTGGCTTGGGCCGCCGTGTATACGCGCTCGCCAGCATGCAATTTCGCATGATAATTATCATAGGGGACCCGGGATATTCCGAGCGCGTGGGAGCCGTCTACGATGGGGATGAAGGGCATCAAATGGGAAGCGATCATAGCCGGAAGGGCATTCAAGGTGGTCGCGATATCGTGAAGCCGGATTGTATCAAGCCCCATGCTTTCCAGCAAGGATACTTGACGCCCCATTGTGGTTACTTCATGCTGATATTGGGCGTCTAAAGCCGCTTGAGCCTGCATTGCGAAGTTATGAAGTTCTTGCAACTGTTCAAGCTGAGACTGGCTTATATTGGTGGCTTTTTCCAACTGGACAATTTGTCGCTCAGAATCACTTAAAGTACTCCCGGCCAAGTCACCAACCATGGCTGTCAAACGGTGATAGGCCGAACGATAATCTTCGCCAGATGCACCGTATTCCCTCCACAAGGTCAAAGCATTTTGCAACGAGTTTTGAACTCGACCAAGAGCCGCCTCGTCTCCACCCCTAGCCGCCGAAACCAACTGGTATAGTTCTTGCTCAGCATTCGTTACCTTTTGACCCAGGGTATATGGGGCCAAATCACTCGATTCCAAAGACCTAAGATAATATTGCAATGAGTTAGCGATATCCCGCAAGCGAACCGCGTTGATTAGTTCTTCGCGGGCGGCTTCCTGTTCGGTGACAATTCGCTGGGTTACAATTTCAGTCAGCTGCTCCGCTAAAGTGAGTTGCTTGGCGTAATCTGGACCAAAATATCTACCTTCCTCAGCTCCAAACTCATTGTAGTGCCTACGGGCAAACCCCTCAAGGTCCATACCCCAATTATCTTGGCGAAACGCTAGCATCAAGTCACCATAGGCCTGCATATAATTTTGCTCGGCCGAGGCACTACTTATACCTCTCAATGCTGACCACAATTCTTGTTCTCGCTGAGGTGCAAAAGTTTGATCTAACCCCAGTTGTTGGGCGAGCTGATCTGCCAAAGACCCCGCCGAATTTCGAGCTTGCAGGGTGTTTTGCACGCCGGTACTAACTTCTCGCAGGCGATCCAGGGCCAAACCGAAGTGATCCACTACTTCTTCAATGATATCGCCGGTATCTTCAACAACTTCATTCAACCTAACCCATTCGGTTGCGACCGCATGGAACTCGCCCGATATGTTAATCATTTGCGCGTAGAGCCTGGCCCCGGCTTCAGTTGTCGGGTCTATGCTTTCCAACAGCTCGCGGAAAGACAACACCGACTGATCCAACCCTTTGGTCATATCAGGCATCAGTTG
>Ga0265293_10001560_pt1 | contig 49533 bp, 36 predicted proteins | sample Munlanlewell138R_FD_192505 | JGI IMG/M metagenome (GOLD analysis project Ga0265293, IMG submission 192505) | Leachate microbial communities from a municipal landfill in Southern Ontario, Canada - Leachate well 138R | ecosystem: Engineered > Solid waste > Landfill > Unclassified | place: Canada... | reverse complement strand
ACGTCACCAAAGGGACTAGCTACGACGCATCGGTTCGCACTTTGATAGGACCTGACCGTACCTTGGAGGAAATTAGCCCTGCCGATAAAGTCCACTACAAACTGGTTGTTAGAACGCAGGTAGATATCCTGAGGTGTTCCCCTTTCAACTACGACTCCCTTGCGCATTACAGCGATGTCATCGGAGATCGTCAATGCTTCTACCTGATCATGTGTTACGTAAATGGCCGATATAGCCAGCTCCGACAAGAAATCCCGCAGTTCTTTCCGTGTGCTTTCCCTGAGTTTGGCATCGAGGTTACTTAAAGGTTCGTCAAAGAGAATCACTTTCGGTTCACCAACTAGAGCCCGGGCTAGGGCCACCCTTTGTTGCTGTCCACCACTGAGATTGGTGGCAGGGCGGTTCTCATAGCCGTCAAGCTGGACCAGGGATAGGATCTTCTTGACTTGCATTTCGATCTCTGCCTTCGGCATCTTTCGCATTTGCAGTGGATAAGCCACGTTGCCAAACACCGTCATGTGAGGCCAGATTGCATAGGATTGGAACACCATTCCCAATCCGCGACGTTCAGGCGGTAGCGATATCCCCTTCTCCTTGGACCACACAACTTCATCGCCGATCCGGATTTCTCCCGAGTCTGGGCTTTCCAATCCGGCAATACATCGTAGCAGTGTGGTTTTTCCGCATCCAGAAGGTCCCAAGAGTGTCAAGATCCGATTGGGAGGGGTGGTGAGGGTGACGTTATCGAGGGCAGTCACTGTCTCGTTCTTCGATTCGAAAGTCTTCACAAGATTTCTCACTGAGATGGTACCTTGCATGTCATTTCTCCTTCCTCTCGCAAACCCGATAGATCGTTAATGTCTATATTCATGCTTGTACCACTGATTTCCTTTTTCTTCTACAAATATGAAGGGGCCCCGGGGCCTTTCTTTCGCCGGCCATCTAAAGGCATGGCTTACCTCTACAAAGATTGCCACCCTCCACACGATGTAAAAGGGTTTTGTTAAGGGATGTCGAAAGACGGTCTAGAGAGAACGTAAGCGTAATCCCATTTCCAGAGATTTTATTCCTGGAACCTTACAACTCAAAAAGCTAAGGATCCACCTTGAGCAACGTTCGAATCTTTCTTTGGTCAAGGTGGATTACTTTGTGGAGGGAGGGCATTCATTGCCTGGTCAGTACAAAAAGACGCTCTATGCATGTTACTTGGGTTTTATCACACAAGCCATAAACAACAATCTCGCTCCACTATTCTTTGTGGTTTTCCATGAGAAGTTCGGTCTTTCCTTTGAGATGCTCGGTCGTCTGGTGGTCCTTAACTTTGGCACCCAAATTCTAGCAGACGTTTTAGCAGTAAAGTATGTGGATCGCATCGGTTATCGTGCTGCAGCCTTCATCGCGCATGCTTTGTGCGGCCTGGGGTTGATCAGCCTGGGAGTGTTACCTCTCATTATGTCTAATACCTTTGCTGCCTTGACCATCTCGGTTGTCATCGCAGCGGTGGGTGGGGGCATCATTGAAGTGATCGTGAGCCCTATGACTGAATCCTTGCCGACGCCTGAGAAAGCGGCAACGATGAGTCTCCTTCATTCCTTTTACTGTTGGGGTCAGATGGGTGTCGTGATACTTACAACGATCTGTGTGTGGATCTTTGGCACCGAGATTTGGTATCTTATCCCCATCGTGTGGTCTTTGATCCCACTTTATACTGCCATTAAGTTCTTACGGGTACCTATCTATTCACTCGTTCCTAAGGGGCAAGAACTATCCATCATGGAACTTCTCCGATCACCCCTCTTTGGTACTGCACTTCTACTCATGTTGGCAGCTGGGGCCTCAGAGCATACAATGACCCAGTGGTCGAGTCTCTTTGCAGAAGTGGGATTGGGGGTTCCTAAACTTGTCGGAGACCTAGTTGGACCAGCCCTTTTTGCCTTCTTTATGGGTGTTGGCAGAACGGTCTATGGTGTCTGGGGTAAGAGGATGAATTTACGAAAGGTGCTTCTAGGCGGAAGTGTCCTGTGCATCTTGTGCTATGCGACTGCGGTGTTTTCCAACATTCCGCTCTTGGCCCTACTTGGAGCTGCAGTATGCGGCCTATCTGTAAGTCTGATGTGGCCTGGCACTTACAGCCTCACCTCAGTTCGCTTTCCCCGGGGTGGAACCGCCATGTTTGGTATTCTAGCTATATTTGGAGATATCGGCGCCTCGGTAGGCCCTTGGTTGGCTGGCCTTGTCTCCGATGTGAGTCAGCGTACGTCCTTTGTGCAAAACCTCAGCCAAGCTCAAGGATTTGGTTTAGAACAAGTGGGCTTGCGGATTGGACTTCTAATGGGGATCATCTTTCCGGTCTTGATGATCGTCGGCCTCAAGCTGTTACCCTCTGGGGCATCGAGTGTGGCCAAAGTTACTCAGAAGTAGGAAAACGACTCAAAGAGAAACACACCTTTTGATACCAGTTGGTATAAGAAAGGTGTGTTTTGCATTCTTTGATTCTTGAGGTTCTGCCCCTTGTAACTAAAGTTTCCCCACTAGATCAATGCCAGGCTTTAAGCTGTCAGAACCGGGGCGCCACTTGGCAGGGCAGACCTGGTCTCCGTTTACGGCAACAAACTGCGCTGCTTGAACTTTTCGGAGAAGTTCTGATGCGTCGCGTCCTATACTATTATCATTTACCTCGTAGGCTACAATCTTGCCTTCGGGGTTTACAACGAAGCTTCCCCTCAGGGCTAGACCTTCTTCCTCTATGTAGACTTGGAAGTCCTTGCAGAGCTTACCTGTGGGATCCGCGAGCATGGGATACTTGATTTTCTTGATCGTATCGGAAGTGTCATGCCAGGCCTTATGGGTGAAGTGTGTATCCGTTGATACGGAATAGATCTCTACACCAATCTTTTTGAACTCATCGTATAGATCGGCAAGATCCTCTAGTTCGGTAGGGCAGACAAAGGTAAAGTCAGCGGGGTAGAAAACGAAGACCGACCATTGCCCAAGCAAGTTCGACTTTCTAACCTTCTTGAACTCACCATCCACAAATGCATCCACTGTAAAGTCCATTACTTCCTTGCCTATAAGCACTGAGAAATCACTCCTGTATCCTAGATTTTTCTTCTGCTATCGTCGATAGCTCATGGTACTCAATTAATGGGAATGAGTATTGATATCATAAGTATAGGGTATGTTATCATGATTGTCAAGGGACAGAGCCCTGATCCCCCCTGGTCAATTTGGCGAATTGAGTAGGTTTTGGAGCAGAAGAAAACGCTAGGCAGCTCACCTAGCGTTTGTGGACTTCATCTGTGCTTTTTGATCTAGAAGACCATAGCAGCTTCTGCTTTAAGGTTTTCTACAACTTCTTCTGGAGTAATGTTGCGACCTTGAATCAACTGAGACATGGCCGACTTGACAATGGAACTCCATTCAGAGACATGGGGCGAAAAGGCTATTTCTGAGGCGAAATCCAACTGTTCATAAGAAATCCGGTAACCTTCATTTTCTGCCCAGCAATCTTGGATGATATCTGTTTCAATGGAGCTATAGGTCACAGGAAGTACACCAGATGCCACGTGGTTACCAGCGACCTGTGCATCGGTCATCAAGAACTTGATGAACTCCCAAGCAGCAGCAATTTCTAGGTCGCTGTTGTCTCTGTTGATGATCCCGAGGGAGCCACCACCAATTGGAGCAGAATAGCCGCCATAGCCTACTGTATAGGACATGCCTAGATCAATCCCATTAGCTTTGGCATTGTTTAGGATCGTAGTGGCCCGGTTGGAACTAGATACAAAGGCCGCAAGAGATTTGTTGTTGAAGTCTTCTTGGACAACGGAACTGGCGGAAGAAAGGGCTGGAATGGCACACCAGCCTTCTTCAGTCCATTCGTACCAATCGGTTAAGAAACGCAGCAAAGAACCATCTTCCAGACAAGAGGCACCAGTTCCGTCTGCATCCAAGATGCCAACTCCGTTCAACGATTGAACAAGGTAATGTTGATAGTAGTTGGCTTCGATGGTGTAACCGATACCTTGGACAGCGCCGTTTGAGTTTTCATAGATTAACTTAGCATAGTGATTGAGCTCCTCAAGTGTAGTGGGTGCCCGGTCGAGTCCGACTTCAGCATACATATCTTTATTATAATACATGATTGCTGTGCCCCGAGTATAAGGCATCGTCACGATTTGTCCATTGTAGTAAATGTAATCAGATACTGCTTCCACGATATTATTCATATCAAAGCCATCACGATTGACATAAGGGGTCATATCGACCAAGAGATCTTGTGTTGCCAAGAGGGGAATGGCCGTGCAAGAGATTTCTGCAAGTGTGGGCGGATCTCCAGCCGCAATGGCTGCTAGGGTCTTGGCTTGCACATCACTGAAGTAGCCCTGATAAACTCCCTCAACGGTAATGCCAAGATTGTTGGTGGCGTTAAACTCGTTTATAGACTTTTCGAGCCATTGTGCATCAACACTAGAACCCCGCGCATGCCAAAACGTAATTGTTACCGGCTCTGTGAAAGCAGCAGCCTCCGCAAAGAGGATTCCTTGCGCCGATCCTAAAAGAACGGCACCCATGAGTAAGACGACGAATAGTTTCTTCATTCAAACTCTCCTTTTTCTTTTTTATTTCACACCTTAACGGCGCGATTTCGAAGTTATTTGATTCCCCTATAACCCACAGCAGAGATAATCTTGTTACTCAGCAAGAGAAAGATCACCAGGACAGGCAAGACCATAATCATGTTTCCTGCCATGATCACTGGCCAGTTAATCCCTGCGTCTTGGTCCTTTAGGCGCTCAATAGCTAAAGTGAGGGGACGAACCTTCTCGGAATTACTCATCACCAGGGGCCAGAAATAAGAATTCCAGGAACCAACAAAACTAAAGAGGCTGACTGTCATGAGACTCGACCGAGCTGCGGGCAACATAATGCGGGTGATTATCTTTAGTTCGCTAGCGTTATCCAGCCGAGCGGCCTCAATAATGTCCGCGGGAACCTGCATAAAAGCCTGGCGGAGAAGGAAGATTCCGTAGGCGCTTGCGCCAAAGGGCACAATCTGTGGCAAAAGGGTGTTCAGCCAACGTAGCTTAGACATCATGATGTAGACTGTTATAAAAGTGATTTGTGTTGGAACCATAAAAGCCGCCATCACCAAGGCCAACATAACGCCTTTTCCCCTAAAGGAATAACGGGCCAGGGCGTAGGCCGCAGGTACTCCTACGAGTGTCTGGATTATGATCACGGAGAGCGTCACAATGATACTGTTCTTTAGATAGTTCCATAGGTTCAGACGCGAAAACACCTGCTCAAATGCTGCCAGAGTAAAGTTGCGGGGAATCAAGGTAGGGGGAAACACGATCGATTCGCCATAGGTCTTAAACGAGGTAATTATCAGCCAGTAGAAGGGAAAGAGAAATAGCACCAGCATGAACAGCTTGAAAGCAAAGGAAATCCCCGACGTTACCCCTCGCCTTAGGTCAAGACCAGTATGCTTGCTGTACATTCTTTTCCCTCCCCTATTGGTAGTGCACTTTGCGACCTAAAAATCTAAAATAGAAGATCGTGAGAACCATTAGAATAAAGAGTAGGACACTCCCTGCAGCTGATGCATAGCCTACCCTCATGTTCATCTGAAAGGCGTAACGGTGAACATAGGTGACCAACACATCGGTGGCATTGCCAGGTCCTCCATTGGTCATCACTTGCACGGAGTCAAAAACTCTAAAGGAGCTGATGGTAATTGTAATCAAGAGAAAAAAGATTTGTGGCGAAATCATGGGCAAAATAATCCTGACAAACTTACGTAACCACGGAGTATTATCAAGTTCTGCAGCCTCAATGATCTCCCGGGGAATCGACTTTAGCGAAGCAAGGACAATCAAGAGATAATACCCCAGACTCTTCCAAACAGAGACAATTACAATGCACCAAATCGCTAGGGAAGAGTCATTGAGCCAGCGCAAAGGCGATACGTCGATTAAGGCCAAAGCCGCATTTAGCAGACCGGAGTTAACGTCAAAGATCCAAGACCAAATGTATGCAGTAGAAACCATGGCAATGAGGTAGGGGGTAAACATACTCTTTTGGATGAATCGATTGAACCAAGAATCCTTTTCGAGCCAAAGGGCAAACAAGATGGCCAGCAAAATGGTGAAAAAGACGACAGCAAAGGAATAAACTACCGTGTTTTCTAAGGCCTGAAGAAAGTCCTTCTTGACGAAGAGTAGGTTACGGTAATTAGTCAGCCCTACAAAGACTTTGTCGGAGATCAGGTTATACCGGAAGAAGCTCAGGTAAACAAGGTTGGCCAAGGGGTAAAAGGTAAAGATCGCAAGGAAGGTCATGGCAGGGGCTACCATCAAATAGGGAACCCACCTCGGTCCCGCATAGCCCTCTTCTTGCGGTTTTCCTTCAGCTCTCATGGCTCCTTGTCACCCTTTCTAGCATTGCTCCATACTGTTGCGATAGGGTCTTGCGTACTCGATTACCCTCAGAATCAAAGAAATAAAGATTTTCTTCGTCGACCTGAAGGTAAAGCTCATCACCCACCATAAGGGAAGAATCGGTAAGTCGCGCCATGACTTCTTGGCCATTTCTTAGGCGAAGCTTGTATAGAGTCTCTGCACCCAACATTTCCCTAGTTAGGATGGAAACTCGGTGGGTAAAGGCCTTGTCAGGCGCGGGATTCACACTCAGGCTAATTGCTTCGGGACGGAAGCCAAGTTTGAAACTTTCGGATTCAAGGCCCAGGATGTTCGTGGGAGGAGTGCCGATGAACTGGGCGGTAAAAATGTTGTCTGGATCCCGGTACATGGTTTCGGGGTCCGATTGTTGCATGATTCTTCCTTGATCCATCAAAATGATGCAATCTCCCATGGCCATAGCCTCTACTTGGTCATGGGTGACATAGACAAAGGTCGTTTGTAGCTGTTTATGAAGCTGTACCAGTTCGCTACGCATAGCTGCCCTCAATTTGGCATCCAAGTTGGACAAAGGTTCATCCATAAGAAAGACCGTGGGCTCCTTAACCATGGCCCGAGCCAGTGCAACTCTCTGCCTTTGTCCACCAGAGAGCTGAGACGGCTTGCGCCCTAAATACGGTTCCAGACCTACAATCTGGGAAACTTCAGAAATTCTGCGCTCCCGCTCTGCTTTGGGTACGCGGTTGTTCTTCAGCCCAAACTCGATGTTTTGACGCACCGTCATCATCGGATAGATGGCATAGCTTTGAAAAACCATGGCTACTCCCCGTTGCCCAGGGGGCACGTTGGAGATATCAACCCCATCGAGCAGGATTCGACCACTCGTAGCAGGTCCTATGCCGGCAATGATGCGAAGTAGAGTTGTCTTACCGCAACCAGAAGGGCCCACCAGTACGTTGAACTTCCCGTCCTCCAAAGTGAGGTTGAGATTTTCAATCACTTTCGTTGTGCCAAAGGATTTATGTATATTCTGAAACTCGATCTTTGCCAAAGAGAGTTCTCCCTTCCAGAACTGGAGGACTGGGCGTTTGTGAAGAAAAATATAATCCCTGTTCTAGACCTATAATTCTCGACAACACCAGCCGTATCCATCTTATAGTAAGCTTGATTATACTTCCAATACAGTTTTTCAATGTTCAAACCGGAGATATAGGGAAACGTTATAGTTGAAAAAAAGAGAACATGGCAGTTGCCATGTTCATAGGTCAGTATGGGAGGATATCAAACGTCCAGGAGCGACAAGACTCGCTCACGCTCTGGGGCATAGAGTCCTACTACGGGAAGATCAATTTCGGCCTCCCGCAGGAGTTCTTGGAGGACTTCCATAAACACTCCGGATTGTTCCACCAAGTGCACTGTGCGGATGACTTCTTGAAGATCATCTCGTCTACTCAGCTCGCCACCCCAACAGCCCCTGCAGGTGTGGGAGACTCCGCAACTAGGGCTACCATCAATACCGATCACCCCTAACACTTCGACCCTTTCGGGGTGGGTGAGGTACTCTTGCATTTCTTGGATGATGGGCGCCAAGATCGTTCGAGAATGGGTCCTAAAGAATGTGTTGTCAAACTGCTCGTAAACATGTCCCCAGCGGCGGGCACCATAAAGGGTAAACTCAGGACATGGAAGTTGGATCAACTGCACGCCTCGTTCTAGCGCTTTTTTCAGGACAGCTACCCTCAGTTCTTCCTCCTGCCTTGCCCCTTCCCTAGGCTCTCTGGCGACTTTAGAGGCTGTGTTCAAGAGACAATGGGCGACGTATAGTATCTTTTGCATGGGCTTCCTCCCTTAGGTTTTCTTATTCGTATTACGCTCCCTGAAGTGCTCTCTAATGAAGCGGGCAACCCCAGATTCCGTGTTTCTGCCAATGGAGGCTAGGGCCGCTCTCTTTACGTCCGCGTGGGCGTTTTCTACCGCATAACTTTCGGTGCAAACCTCAAACATGGGCAGATCATTTGGAGCATCACCGAAGCAGACCAGTTCTTCTGCTCCGCAGAGCTCTTTTAGCCTCAACACTCCGTCTTTCTTCGAGGCTGAAGTGCTGAAAAGTTCAACATACCATCTGTTTTCTTCATACCTATCCGCGTAGAAATCAACGGTCAGCCCACCATTGGCAGTGAGGTGATCGTGGATCAACTGCAGCCTTGATGGTTCGCGGGCCGTATACATGGCAAAGACGATCTCTTCTTGGAATATGTCCCTCGCTGCCTTTGGAGTCACTGTACATGACCCATTTTGGAATTTCCGAAACGCCTCTTCCTGCGTATTACTGATATGAAGGGCTAACTCACCATCTTGAACTGTTAGCAAAAGACCCTCCAACTCAGAGAGGGCTTCGGCCTTCTGTAGTGCCCTTACAGCAGAGTCGGAAAAGGCTGTGTATTCTATCAGTCGTCCGTCTTTGGGATCTAGAAGCATACATCCGTTGAGAAGAACCAGGGGTAGTGTTAGATTAAGTCCACTTAGAATCGGCAGGGCGGAAAGATGGGTGCGGGCAGTGGCAACCGTGAAAGCTAGTCCTTGCTCGAGTAGGTCGTTTAGGATCGCTACGCTTTTCTCGCTGACTTCCGCCTTCTCGTTGAGTAGTGTGCCGTCTAGATCTGAAATATAGAGAATAGAGAGAACCTCCCGTCATCGTATTCCTAAAACAACGTACGTTGTGATGAGACCAGACTCTTCATGTCCCGATCCGTCACTTTGTCACCGGGTCCAAGTTCACCGACGAGGAGTGGTGAGCTGGGATTGTGGAGGCGAATCTGGTCATCGACGACCTTCTGATTGAAGTTGGCGTAGCAGTAGAGGCAACCATGGGTACATGTATTGTAGGCGCCAATGTCAATACTCGATGCGCATCCGCATGCCGGTCTTTGATTGGGATCCTTGCCGACACTTAGCTGCTGTCCAAGGGTCCGGGAAATGAGGTCAGGGTCAATGCATCTGCCAGGCCGGACTCCCAAGGACGTTGGAAGATCAATAACTTCGCTACAAGTCTCAAGGACTAAACCATACTCTTTGGCAATGGGAGCAAGGAGCTCGGCTAGGCATAGTATAGTTGCCTCTGACATCAGAGTCTCTCCTAAGGGACGCATGTTCCTCTCGGTCTTCTTGTAGAGGTCAAGAAAGCTGATCACGCAGCGCTCGGTATACCCTGAGAGAGTGTGGGCAAGCCTGGAGAACTCCCTCACATGATACTCCACGGTAAACTCCTTTGTTACGATGATTGGGTCATAGCGCCAGATCGTTTTTTCTTTGCCTATGCGATTTGAGAGCTCCTTAAAGGATGCAATAACCTTATCTTTCGGGGGAACTTTGGGCTCGACTGATAGTCCGTAGCCAGTAATCGTGATCTGAAAGTAGTATCTGTAGTCCTCCAGCAAGTGAAGGCTTTCTAGCATTGCAGTAGGATCCTTGGTCCAAAAGACAATGCAGTCGATGACCTTGGGAGTTAATGCAATCCTGCTTACTTGACGAGCGTTCATCGGGTTTCTGACTAGGACATAGCCCTCTTGTAGTCGCTTGAAAAACCACCCACTATAGAAAGCGGGTATATCTGTTCGGCGGCTCACACTGAGTATCAAGAGAAATCCTCCTCAAGAATCGATCCGATACTAGGGATTCGGCAGATCGAAGTCGATATCCTACATGGGAGTGAAATAATTGGCCGGGGATCAGAGGCAGTCGTAGGTCAACAGACAGGATACGCCGGGTTAGTGAAGAAGTTGACTATAGGAAAACACTTGTAGGGAGGAGTTACATGGACCAGAAAATGGAGGGTCTGTCCCTCACACAATTTAACGAAAATCGAGGGTTTGTTCCCTCTGAGATTCTTCAAGATGGTATGGTGCTTCAAAGGGATAAACCCATCAAGCTATGGGGAACAGGCTGGCCGGGCGAGTCGCTTTCCATTGTCTTTCAAGAAGGAGCGTACACCTGCACTGTGGATTCCCAAGGAAACTGGGAGGTAACCCTACCGCCTCACCCGGCAGGAGGTCCTTATGAGCTGCGTATTTCTGGCCAGTCAGACCTGGTCATCAACGATGTACTCATCGGCGATGTCTGGCTCCTGGGAGGTCAGTCCAACATGGAGCTACCTATCAATAGGGCACTCGATCTCTACGAGGATGAGGTTCGGGGGGCGGAAAATCCCTGGATCCGACAATTCCAGCTTCCCATAACCTATAACTTCCACGGTCCAACCCATGAGGTGCCAAAAGGTGTTTGGCAGAGTGTGAATCCCCAGTCTGTCATGGACTTTAGTGCCGTGGGCTATTTCTTCGCCCAAGCCCATCACAAAAAGTATGGCGTTCCCGTGGGACTTGTCCTAAACGCTGTGGGGGGAACCCCTGTTGAGGCTTGGATGAGCGAGGACGTAATCCGGCGTATGGGGGGCTATGAGGAGATTTTGGCCCAGTGTAAGGACGATGTCTTCGTTGAGAACACCCAAAATGCTGAGACGAAACGTCTCTACAGTTGGTACAGAGAGCTCAAACAGAAGGATCTAGGGCTCAAAGCAGATGCGACGCAGTGGAGCGATCCCGCCTACGACGACTCCGAATGGGACTCCTTCGTCCTACCTGCTTCTTGGCGAGGGACTGAGCTTGAAACAATCCATGGATCCGTCTGGTTCCGCAAGACCTTTGAGCTTCCTAAAGCTGTGGCTGGAAAGAAGGCATTGCTTCGTTTAGGGGCCATTATCGATGGGGATTACACCTTCCTAAACGGAACCCTAGTAGGAAATACGGACTACAAGTATCCACCGCGCAAATATTCCATACCCGAAGGTCTGTTGCGGGAAGGTTTGAATACCCTGGCCATTCGGGTGATTAGTAATCGGGAAGTTGGTGGGTTTGTAACTGGTAAAGACTACTGCCTGGAGCTGGACGAACACAAAGTGGATCTAAAAGGAGAATGGAGATACAAAGTCGGGGGTACGATGCCTGTCTTGCCTCTGTCCACCTTTTTCCAATACAAACCCTGTGGCGTGTATAATGCTATGCTTGTACCCCTGGCAAAGTATACCTTTAGGGGTGCCTTGTGGTACCAGGGAGAGTCGAACACAGGTGCTCCTGAACGCTACGGCCATCTCTTTACGGAGATGATCAAGAATTGGCGGGAAACCCTGGGAGACCCTGAGCTACCCTTCCTCTTTGTCCAGCTTCCGAATTTCGATCCTTCTGGCGAGGGGAAGCAGGACTTCATGTGGGCTAAGACCCGAGATGCGCAGCGTGAGGCGTTGCAACTTCCCAAGACAGGGATGGTTGTCACCATCGATTTGGGGGAAGGCAATGATCTCCATCCTCAAAACAAAAAGGATGTCGGTGAGCGCCTGTCGCTCTTGGCTCAAGACGTGGTCTTTGCCGAAGCAGTCCTTGCCCAAGGACCGAGCCTTCAGTCTTCGGCGGTAGCCAGCGGCGAGGTCATCCTCCGATTTGATCATGTGGGAAGTGGTTTGCAGGTACGGGGAGACTACCTCGAGGGCTTCACTCTAGCAGGAAGCGACGGTGAATTCTACCCTGCGCAAGCCGAAATTCAACGCGATACAGTCCGCCTCTGGAGTAGGGAGGTTCCACAGCCCATGGCCATCCGCTACGCCTGGGAGGATAATCCTGAAGGGGCTAACCTCTATAACTCCGAGGGTTTACCAGCTGTACCCTTTGTGATTTTTGTCTAGTTCGTTCTCGTTGCCCATGCTCCTGAAAAACCCGGCACAGTCGTGAATTGCGGCTATGCCGGGTTTTTTCGTCCATTGCTATTCAAGCAAACTTATATGAAAAAGGGCCACCTATGGTGACCCTTTCGTTTTGCATCTACAGCTAACTTAGTACATTGCGTCGTACTTCTTGGCACGTTCGTTAATGATGGCCTGACCGCCAGAGCGGAGGTAATCAGTGAATCCACGATCCCATACTGCATCGAATTCGCCTGGCTTAGCTACAACAGCCTGTGCCAAGAGGGTGTTCCGTTTCTCGCTGAGAACCGTACCCATACCTTCTTCTGCAGTAATCTCGCCAACCTGGAAGTTCTTTCCGTAGCGAGCTCCGTTATCTGTAATCACATAAGCGGCCTCGATGAACCTAGCGTCAACACCGGCATAGTTGAGGGCAATGCTCTTGGAGGTCAACGCCGGATCGCCCAGGTCCAAACCATTAATCACGATGGTGTAGTCAATGTTCTGTGGCGAGTTCATGATCTTTTCACCTGTCACTGGCAGGGCTTGAACAGCACCATCTGCTGTAATGACGTGATGAACTCCCTCTTCACCGGTTTGAAGGAAACGGCGATTCTCGAAATTAGCTAACCAGTTTAGATAGAGAAGTGAAGCTAATGGCTCGTCATTGGTCGCGGGGAAGAATACTTTACGGTCAATTGGAGCACTGAGGAACTTGCGGTAGATTCCTGCATCGTTCTTGAAGGGCTCTACGGCAATATAGGCAGCATCTTCTCCCACAAGCCTTTGGAGATTAGCATGGATTCCTTCTTGTCCATCGCGGTATGGGTAGTCCCAGTTGTGCATGAAAGCTCCCACATAACCGGCCTTCATCATATTGTCTTCTGTGGAGTCGCCTGCACCATAGAGTGCAAAGTCTTTCCAGATTAGACCTTCGTTGTACCATTCGTTCAACTTACGTACGCCTTCTTTGTAGCCGGGGTAGAGTAGACGTCTGTCATCAAATCCAAAGACAAACATTTCTCTGTCGCTGAGTTCCTCGGGAACATAAGAGGCGAAAAGGTGGTCGTTTCTCCAACCGATGTCAAAGCTGGTGGAGTAGGGAACCATCTTATCGGCATCAGCACCAAGCAATAGCTCGGCGTTGTCTCTAAAGGCACGGAGCATTGCTTCGAACTCTTCGAGTGTGGTTGGCTTATCGAGACCGAGCTTGTTGAGCCAGTCTTCTCTTACGAAGGTATTAATTCTCTTGTTTTGGAAGAGAATGGCTTCGATGGCCCAGATTGAGCCGGTATCAGGATCCTGGTTCCAGTAAATATTACGGTCGCCTAAAAGATCCCAAAGATGTGGCAACAAATCTTTGTATTCACTTAGGTAGGGGTTCAGATCGACTACGCCGCCCATATTAGCGTAGGTTTGAATCGTTGGGTAGCTATAGGTTACGGCGATGTCTGGAGCGTCTCCAGCTGCCAGCAAGTTGTTGATCACTTGGTCTTCTGTCCAGCGTGGTACGGCAACAAACTCTACTTCAACATTATGATCCCTGAGCATGCCTTCTTTAATAAAATCTGTCCAGAAGTTGTCTTCAGGGGTGCTGCCGCCAGGGTTACTGCGATCGTAAATCTCAACAGTAATTTTGCGGGTGGTGGTGAAACGTCCGTCAACAAGCTCTGCTGCCATAGCCATTGACGCAAAGGCCATGAGCAGGATCAAAGCCAAGCCAATTACAACTAAACGCTTTCTTTGCATGCAAATCGTTCCCCTCTGTTTTTATTTGTTTTCAAGCACCTAGCCCCAGACCGTGATTGCTTGGCCGAAGTCTAGAGTGCAAAAAACCGAAGTTAGAACTAATCCTTCAGTGCCCCCAAGGTGGCCCCTGCGATAAAATACTTCTGGAGCCAGGGATAGATAATAAGGATTGGGACGGTAGCAAACATGACTGTAGCCGCCTGCAAAGTATCGGAAAGACCAGGAAGACTAGCAAATCCTTCTTGGGTTGCCACCTCAATTGCCGTAATACTGTTCAGAATGTTGTAAAGCAGAAGCTGAATCGGATGATAAGCACGGTTATTCATATACATCAGAGCATCGGAAAAGCCGTTCCAGCGCCCTACCGCATAAAAGAGCGACAGCGTGGCGATTACTGGTTTGGAAAGTGGCAGATAAATCGACATCAGAATCCGAAAAGGTCCAGCCCCATCAATCTCTGCTGATTCCCGGAGACTTTCAGGAATCGAATAGAAGAAGGAACGCATGATGATCATATAAAACACGCTGATACTGTTGGGAATAATTAGGACTAAGGGATGATTTAAGATTCCCAGATCTTTATAAAGCAAGTAGTGGGGAATCGTCCCTGCACTAAAGTACATCGTAAAGAGAATCAATGCATTAAAGAAGCGTCTTCCCTTTAGTTTCGAGTACGTTAAGGGATAAGCACAGAGTGTGGTCAAGGTCACCGAGACAAAGGTACAGATCACGGTGAGAATCGCTGTCCAACCTAGAGACCAGGTATATTTGCTATCGGACAGAACTAGTTTATAAGCATTGAGGTTAAGCCCCTTCGGCCATAACATAACCTCGTTTCGAATCAAAGCTTCTGAACTGCTGAGGGAACGAGCCAAGATGTTCAGCATGGGTACTAGACAGACAATGATGATTAGAACACAAATGAAGGCAATGATATAGTCGGAAAGACGGCTCCGCTTACTCTTGATCATGGCTAATCTCCTTTCGTTATGCTGTAGCCACGTTGGCGACTACCATATACCGCGGTCGCCAAATTTCTTGGCCAGAGCATTTGCTCCAAAGAGGAAGATGACACAAATGACCGATTGGAAGAGCCCCACCGCTGTTGTTAGTGAAAATTGCAGTCCTCGAATTCCATATTGATAGACAAAGATGGAAATCACGTTAGAGACGCTATTGACCAAGGGGTTGCTCAGGGCAAAGGGACGGTCAAACTCACTGCTGAGTATTTGTCCTAGGTTGAGGATTAACAAGGTTACAATGGTCGGACGGAGACTCGGCAAGGTAATGTAACGAATGTTCTGCCAGCGGCTTGCCCCGTCAATGGCGGAAGCTTCGTAGAGTTCTGGATTAATGCCAGTTAGGGCAGCCAAGTAGATGATGGTGTTCCACCCCATGTTACGCCAGACTCCGAGGAGCAAGTAGGTACCAACCCAGTGGTTGGGATCATTGAGAAATGGTATCGTATCAAAACCCATTCTAGTTAAGGCGATATTGATCAGACCATTTGTCGGTGCAAAAAGCTGTTTGGCCATACCAGCAATAATGATCCAGGAGAGAAAGTGTGGCATGTAGGCTACCGACTGGGTCAGCCTCTTAAACTTAGGAAAGGCCAGCTCGTTAAGGATTAGGGCGAGAATAATAGGGGCTGGGAAGCCTACCAATAAATCAAGGAAGTTCAACAACAGGGTGTTTCTCACAGCATAGATAAAGTCTTGATTTTGGAAAGCGCGAATGAAGTACTGAAACCCATTGTTTGCTGCCCAGGGCATTTCCCAGGGAGTCTGGATTATGCTATAGCGCTTAAAGGCGATTTGAATATAGGTCATAGGAATATAACGGAAGATGATAAAAAAAGTAAGGGGAAGTGCGAGCATTACGTAAAGACTCCAGTATTGCCGCAAGTAGTTGTTCATCGACCGGCGTCGTTCAGCCCATGTCTTTTCCATGTTTTCGTCCCTCCACTTTCTTTATACTACCATGGTAGTATACTTTGATGATATAATAGGCTTTGGTAGAAGTCAATTCTTATTTTACCTTATCCATGCAAAATTAACCCCGATGCAATATTTATCGAGGCGTTTGGGCTCGCGCCACAGGGCGCTGGGGCTTGTTAGGAACGACGGAAAACGGAACTTGATCAAGGAGGATGGCTTGTGAGAACAACCAGATTGTTCAATGATGGGTGGGAATTTGCCAAGAGTAGTCTTGAGGTGAGTGATCCAGTTCAGCTCCCCTTTACTCCAGTGGATTTACCCCATGACTGGCTTATTTACGACACCACGAACTTGTATGAAAACAGCATTGGTTGGTATCGGAGATACTTCGAATCTACAAATGCCGCCCATGTCTTCCTCTATTTTGAGGGAGTTTATATGGATTGCACGATTTACGTCAACAAAGAACGGATCGGGGAACACAAGAACGGATATACCTCCTTCGAGTTTGAAATCACCGATGCCCTTGTTCAGGGTCCAAACGAGATTCTTGTGAGGGTGATTCATCAAGCCCCAAATAGTAGGTGGTACTCTGGAGCGGGCATTTTCAGAGATGTGTGGCTGAAGACACGGGAGTTGGATTACATAGTCACGGATGGAGTCTATGTTTCCACCAGGAAATCTGGGGACGTGGAGATCCAAAGCGAGGTTGTCTTGGGTTCGGACAAGCCTGTTCGGTTGCTGCATCGGATCCAAAGGGGGGAGGAGATTCTTGCCCGTTCAAGCTGTATGCTTGAGCCAAGGGGTGATGTGGGCTGTGTTTCGCTAAACAGGCAGACTCTCAAAATCGAGGATGTTAAGCTCTGGAGCCCTGATACACCATTTCTTTACGAACTTGTCACTACTTTAGAGAACTCCAAAGGCGAGACGATAGATTCTGTTACGCAGCATATAGGTTTTAGGGATGTGGCTTTCGATCCAAACCAAGGTATCTATGTAAATGGGAGGAAGATGAAGCTACAGGGCGTGTGCGAACACCATGACTTAGGGGCCCTAGGCTCGGCCTTTCGTTCAAGTGCTTTGGCACATCGTCTGAAGCTCCTTAAGGACATGGGAGTGAACGCCATTCGTACCGCCCATAGTGTGCCTGCCAGGGCACTGATGGATTTGGCTGACAAAATGGGTTTTTTCATTGTTTCAGAAGCCTTTGATATGTGGGAACGTGTCAAGACCCCCTATGATTACGCCCGTTTCTTCCCAACATGGGTTGAGGGTGATGTGGCTCGCTGGGTCAGGCGAGATCGCAATCACCCTAGTTTACTCATGTGGAGTATTGGCAATGAAGTGTTTGACACTCACCTCGGTGAGCGGGGCGTTCAGCTCACCCAGATGCTAGTCGATCTTGTGCGATGCCATGATCCTAGGGGAAATGCCTTTACAACTTTCGGTTCTAACTATCTTCCCTGGGAAAAGACGAGGAATTGCGCAGAGTACTTAGATGTTGTAGGCTACAATTATGGTGCAAAGTTCTATCGGGAACACCACAAGAAGTATCCCCACTGGCTCATGTATGGTAGCGAGACCTGTGCTGTTGTACAAAGTAGGGGGATCTACCACTTCCCCTTGGAGAAACAGATTCTAGCCGATGATGACAAGCAGTGTTCGGCTCTTGGTAACTCGGCAGTAAGCTGGGGATCGGAGAGTACAGAAGCATGCCTCCAGGTGGAGCGAGAGACTCCCTTTTCCCTTGGGCAATTTATCTGGACTGGTTTCGATTACATTGGGGAGCCAACACCCTATCACACGAAGAATTCGTACTTTGGTCAGCTCGATACCGCCATGTTTCCCAAGGACTCCTACTACATTTTTCAAGCCGCTTGGACCGATTATCAGAAGCAGCCCATGATCCATCTCTTCCCCTATTGGGACTTTAATCCGGGGCAAATGATTGACGTTCGGGTGGCCTCCAATGCCCCACTTGTTAGCTTGGAACTGAATGGACGAGAAATCGGGCGCCTCGATTTACGTCGACCAGAGCATCTTTATACAGCTAGTTGGAAGGTACCCTACGAGCCAGGTGAACTAAGGGCTTTCGCCTATAACGAAGAGGGTCAAGTGATCGCAAGCTCGAGTCGACACTCCTTTGGCGACGCTGCCAAGATCGTACTTGTGCCTAGTCAGACTGAAATCTTAGCCTCGGGCCGGGACTTGATTTTTCTCGAGATATCCATGAAGGACAGAGACGGTTACCCAGTGGAAAACGCCACCAATCGAGTGCATGTTAAGGTAAGTGGCGCAGGACGGTTAGTTGGCCTGGATAATGGTGATAGCACCGATTACGACGCGTACAAAGGTACAAGCCGCAGGCTCTTTAGCGGTAAGCTCTTAGCGATCATAGAGTCCACCCTCAGTCCAGGACCGATTAAGGTGGAGGTATCCTCGCCGGGACTTCCGAACCAGGTCGCTACCTACACAGCGCTGCCCGTTGAACCTCCATTGGTGGAAGGCGTCTCGGCTAGGGAGGAAAACAGAGAGCTCCCCTGCCAAACAGGGAGGATAGGAGAAGTTCCGCTGCGAAAGATAGAACTTGTGGCTGCTGAAGAACGTACGTTAACTTCGGTGCGTCCCGAAATCAGGGTTGAAGCCAAGCTCCATCCCGTGGATACCTCCTACAGGGATCTAATTTGGCGGGTCGTCAGTTCTGGTGGTATCGAGTCAAGACTAGCCACGATCCAGGTAGATGGAAATGCGGTGATCCTAAAAGCGCAAGGAGACGGAGATTTTCGTTTGCGCTGCCTGAGCAAAAATGGTACAGATGACGTTCGACTCTTTTCTGAGTTAGAGTTTACCGCGGTTGGTCTGGGTAAGCTCTACAAGGATCCTTACGAGTTCGTCTCCGCCGGTCTTTATGATGATGGGGTTGGTGAGATCACAAGTGGGAACGAGCGGGGTGTGGCGACCGCCCGGGGAGAGAGAACCCAGGTTGGCTTTGCCGATCTCGACTTTGGCAGAGATGGTTCAGATACCATCACGATCTGGTTTTTCGCCTTGACGAGCGAGCCATATCCTGTGCAGATCTGGGAAGGAAAGCCAGGGAAAGAGGGAAGTGTCCTTTTGGTTGACACCATCTATCAGAAGGAGTCCAAGTGGAATGTCTATCAGAGTGACACCTATCAGCTCAACAAACGCCTGACGGGAGTGACCACCCTCTGGATTGTGACCCATGATAAGATGCACATTAAGGGTTTTACCTGCGCCCGGGAAAGACGGGGCATTCGTCCCATCGCGGCTGCTGATTATGATCAGATTTATGGTGACAACTATGTTGTACGGGGTTCTCGGGTAGAGGAGGTCGGAAACAATGTCACCCTGGACTTCGGGGAACTCGACTTTGGGCTGGAGGAAATCAGGGGAATCTTGGTATCAGGTCGGACTCCCCTTGATCACACAATGTTACAGATTAGTCTACAAACTGATGCGGGGGAAGTTCGCAGGGAACTGGAGTATGGTAGAAGTAGCGAGTACGTCGAAAAGGAGTTTTCTTTGGAACCGATGCGGGGGAAGGTGCGAGTACGTTTTATCTTTCTTCCTGGTTCCCAGTTTGATTTCTCCTGGTTTCAATTCTATGGCAGAAGGGAAGGGTGAAGTGGATGGCAAAAAATACTTGGGATCACTATGGACTCCAGGGAAAGACAGCGGTAGTGACAGGTGGTAGCGGAGTACTATGTGGGGAAATGGCTAGAGCCCTTGGTCGGGCCGGTGCAAATGTTGTCGTAATGGCCCGGAGCGTAGAGGGTGTCAGCCGTGTAGCGCAGGAGATCAGGGAACAAGGGGGGCAAGCCCTTCCGTTGGCCTGTGATGTCCTAGATGAAGAGGCGTTGGTCGATGCCCGGGAGGAAATTCTTAAGCATTTTGGTGGTTTGGATATCTTGGTGAATGGGGCTGGTGGAAACAGGCCAGAGGCCACCACAAACCAGGGACGAAGCTTCTTTGATCTTGACACTGAAGGTGTTCGTTCTGTCTTCGACTTGAACTTTCTCGGTTCCCTCCTGCCTGCTAAGGTTTTTGGCGAACTCCTGGTCAAAAAGGGCGAAGGGAGCATTATCAATATCTCTTCAGCTGCTTCCTTTCATCCTATGACTAGGGTTGTGGCGTATGCTGGAGCGAAGGCGGCCATTAATAACTTCACCGAATGGTTGGCCGTCTATATGGCGCAGGAGTATTCCAGAAGGATCCGAGTGAATGCCATTGCGCCGGGATTTTTCATTGCAGAACAAAACCATGCTCTGTTAATGCAGCCAGATGGCACATTAACAGAGCGGGGGCAAAAAATCATAGACCATACTCCCATGGGGCGTTTTGGCGAGGCCCAGGATCTAGTGGGAGCATTGCTCTGGCTCGCCTCTGACGCAAGTGCCTTCGTCACGGGTACAGTCGTCATTGTCGATGGGGGCTTCAATGCCTATTCTGGGGTGTGAATACTAGAGGGACCGGCAAGTCATGTACAAGACCCAGTTCATATTCGAGATGCTTGATAAAGTAGTCCAAAAAGGCGATTCGCTCCCTGTATAAGCGCTTACCGCTTTCTGTCTGGAGCAGGTGTTCTCTGCCTTTGTTCTGCTCGTGATAATGGCAAAGCCGTTGATACGCCTTCATATAGCTAGGTTCGCTTCCCAAAGCAGTGGCCATACCGTCCCAAAGTACAGTGATGGTACCAAGCTCATCAAGGATGTCTGCGTCCATGAGGATATAACACTCTTTGGGTAGTGATGCTTCTGAGCTTCGCTGATTATGGTTGGCTACTGCTTGAACGATCTTTTCTATATCCGAATCAGCATAACCGTTCTTGGCCAAGTAGTCCTTGGCCAAGGCTGCACTCACCTGTTGGTGGGGTATGTGATCGTCCCAGCCCGCGTCGTGAAACAAGGCAGCAATTTGAATAATCCGTAAATCACCGCCTTCTAGAGCCTGTAGCCTTTCCGCCCAGGCATACACTCGCAGCGTGTGTTGGTAACGATCCCGAAAGGGTTGCGAGGTTCGTCCGTTGTTGGCGATTTGGTTCCTGACATATTCCTTGATTGCGCGGTGCATCAAGTATCCTCCTCCCACACAGGGTATTACTTACCCTGCATTCGATGTGGGAACTGGAATTCCCTGCCAATCCCGGGGTTGGTTTCCAGTTCCAAGAAGCCCTGGCGTTAAAACATTGTTGACTTTATAAAGATTGTTAGATAGTATTACAGTATACTACCATGGTAGTATTAGTTTGGGGGCGATTCCAATACTAGACATTACTGCACGACAAGGTCATAAAGGACGAGGATCCGCACGTGATTATGTGTACGAGACGCTCCTTACCAGCATACTTCACTTGGAGCTAAAACCAGGTACCAAAATGTCGGAACAAGAGATTTCCGAAGAGTTCCAAGTGAGCCGCACACCTGTTCGTGAAGTTTTTGTACACTTGTTACAAGACGGATTAGTCGATATATATCCCCAGAGGGGCACTTATGTTTCTTTAATTGATCTCAAAGGGCTCGAAGAGGGACGATTTGTCCGCGAACTTTTGGAGACCGCCGTGATTCAGGAAGCAGCTGGTAGGTTAGGTAAGGACGATATTTTCCAGCTTGAGAGCAATTTGGCAGCGCAAGAGATTAGTTACCGCAACAAGAACTATCTACAGATGTTGTCCCTTGACGATGCATTTCACGCTACGATTTTTAGTGCTTGTGGCAAGGAGCGAACTTGGAACCTGATTCAACAGCTGAACTATGATTTTCTGCGAGTCAGGGTGCTTCGTTTATCCCATGACTTTCGCTGGGATAAGATCCTAGCTCACCATCACGCCATCTTTGACGCTTTGAAAAAGGGCGATTCCGAGGGGTGCAAGAACTTGATGGGAGAACATCTACGTCTGGTAATCGTCGAGAAAGAAGGGCTGACCTCGGATTTTCCGGAATACTTTGCAGATATCTAAAAAGGTGGGGTCTCGGTGAAAATTGTAGATTTGAAGGCAACAACCGTCTCTGTACCCTTAGAAGCGCCACTGCGCCATAGTAATGGTGAGCATTGGGGCCGTTTTGTCCGCACCATTGTGGAAGTAGTCACAGATGATGGACTTGTCGGTCTGGGGGAAATGGGCGGGGGAGGCGAGAGTGCTGAACTCCAGTTCCAAGGCCTCAAGCCGTACTTAGTAGGTCATGATCCCTTTGACTTGGAAGAGCTTCGCTTTAAGATCTGTAATCCGACGGCGAGTCTATATAACAATCGTACCCAGTTAATGGCGGCCATTGAGTTTGCCTGTCTCGACATTATTGGACAGAGCTTGGGTATTCCTGTGTATCAGTTTCTAGGGGGTAAGCTCCGGGATGAAATCCCCTTTGCCAGTTATCTTTTCTTCCGCTATGCCAGTGATGATGGGCTCTATGATGAGGTGCGCACGGCAGAGCAGTTAATCAACCATACCAGAGACCTCAAAGAAAGCTACGGTTTTCGCACGCATAAGCTGAAGGCCGGTGTCTTTCATCCTGATTACGAACTAGAAGTGTATCAGGCTTTGGCCAAGGCGTTTCCGGAAGATTCGTTCCGAATTGATCCCAATGCCTGTTGGAGTGTGGAGCAGAGTATCTGGTTTGCTCGTCAGATCGAAGCGATCCGCAACGATTACCTAGAGGATCCTACTTGGGGTCTCAATGGAATGCGCCGGGTTAGGGAGAATACTAGAATTCCCCTGGCGACCAACACTGTCGTAGTCAACTTCGAGCAACTGGCCCAGAATGTTCTGGACCCTGCCGTCGACGTAATCCTCTTGGACACTACATTTTGGGGCGGTATTCGAGCTTGTATTAGAGCGGCCAATGTCTGTGAGACCTTCCAACTAGGAACCGCTGTCCATTCTTCTGGTGAACTAGGCATCCAACTTAGTACCATGTTGCATCTTGGTGCTGTGCTCCCCAATCTGTCCTTCGACATTGACGCCCATTACCATCATCTACGGGACGATATTATCGTAGGTGGCAAAATGGAGATCACAGATGGCAAAGTCAAAGTGCCAGATAGTCCGGGTCTCGGTATCAAATTGGATCGAGACAAATTAGCACATTATGCAGAGCTTTATCAGAAACTTGGATCGTATCCCTATGATCGCGACTCGAGGCGAAGCGGGTGGTATCCGCTCTTGCCCAACGAACGCTGGGCTGATCCCTCGAAGTAAATAGGTTATTGACGGTGTCTGTGGGCTGAAGAGTCCACAGACTTTCGTTCTCTTTACGAAATATGGGAGGTGAGTTAGTGGACTGTTTCCAAAACCCAATTTTACCAGGCTTTTATCCTGATCCCTCCATCTGCAGGGTGGGCGAGGATTACTACCTAGTGACATCTACCTTTTCCTACTTTCCAGGAGTTCCGATTTTTCATAGTAAAGACCTTGTACATTGGGAGCAGATTGGTCACGTTCTCGATCGACCGGAACAGCTAGATTTAACTGGACTCGGTCATTCTCAAGGGATCTTTGCCCCGACGATCCGCTATTATCAGGGCATCTTCTATTTGATTACCACAAACGTGGGGAAGGGAGGGAACTTCCTGGTTACTGCCAGAGACCCCAAGGGTCCTTGGTCTGATCCAGTCTGGTTAGATGCACCTGGCATTGATCCTTCCCTTTTCTTTGATGATGATGGTCAAGCCTATTATTGTGGTACGAGTTCTGCTCCAGAGGGCGAAAAGTACTACGGTAACAACGAGATTTTCTTGCAGCGCTTGAATCTAGAGACCCTTGCTTTAGAGGGCCCCACTTATCCCCTCTGGCGAGGAGCCCTACGGGATGCCGTTTGGCCAGAGGCGCCTCACATTTACAAGAAGGACGGCTATTACTACCTAATGATTGCCGAAGGGGGTACAGGGCATCATCATGCGGTGACGATTGCCCGAAGCCAAAGTATAGAAGGTCCTTACGTAGGGAATCCTGGGAACCCCATTCTAACCCATCGCCATTTAGGGCGGGATTTCCCCATCGTGAACACAGGTCATGGAGATCTTGTGGAAACCCAGGAAGGTGAGTGGTGGATGGTTCTTCTTGCCTCTCGCCCAAAGGGTGGCTACTATCGCAATTTGGGACGGGAGACCTTTTTGGCCCCCGTTATCTGGGAAGATGATTGGCCCATTGTGAGCCCTAATACCGGCAAGGTGGAATGGAGTTATCCCCTGCCCAGGTTGCATCCTTCGCCCCACAACACTAGAGGGCGAAAGGCTGTGGACGATTTTGCTCGGCCCACACTTGAATTGGTTTGGAATTGTCTGCGTACTCCCCAAGAGAGCTTTTATAGTCTTACCGAGCGCCCTGGCTACCTACGACTCTATCTTCGCAAGGAGACTTTAGGAGAACTTGTCAACCCTTCGTTTATAGGAAGGAGGCAGCAACATCACTCCTTTACCGTCACCGCGGCTTTGGAGTTCACTCCGAAGCAGGAGTGTGAAGAGGCGGGTCTGGTCGCGCTGCAAAGTGATGCCGTTCATTATCGTTTGGTGCTGGGTCAACAAAGTGGCTCTCCAGTTGTCAAACTTATTTGCAGGCGTGACGGCAAGGAGTCTCTCCTAGCCTCTGCCCACGCGCCTTCAGGGCAAGTTTGCTTACGCATTCTAGCCCTGGACCAATCCCTAGACTTCTACTTTGGCACCAATCCAAGGGACCTGATGCCCCTTTACCTCGATGCAGATGGGCGTATTCTTAGCACCGATTATGCAGGTGGATTTGTAGGAACATATCTAGGTGTCTATGCCAGTAGCAATGGTGAAGAGTCATCGAATGTAGCGGACTTTGATTGGTTCTCGTATGACGGTTTGTGATGAGAGGCAGGAAAAAGGTGCCAGATGAAACCTGGCACCTTGTACATTGCTAGCGTGGTAACTCCATCATCTCGCCCACAAGATTTACCTCTGTGGAGAGGGGTATCTGATGGGTCAGCCTTTGGCTTAAGGAATCTGGCTGGCTTCCTCCAACAAAGACTTGGAGAGGTTCGGGCTTGACCAGGCACGAGCCATGTTCATCGTAGACTGCAAGCTGCCTTGGGGCCAGGGTGAAACGGACTGTCTTTTTCTCTCCAGATTGGAGTGTCACTCGCTGGAAACCCTGCAAAGAGAAGTTCGGTGTTGGTACGTCACCTTCTTGATGCTTCACATAGAGTTGAACGACTTCATCGCCTCCTCGGGAACCACTATTCTCTACATCAACGGTCACGATGAGTTCCTGACCAGTTGCGATTTCCTTGGGTGTGGACAAGTTGCTATAGGTGAAGTTCGTGTAGCTCAGCCCATAGCCGAAGGGATAGAGGGGCTCTTCTCGCAGATAGCGATAGGTACGTCCTTCCATCGAATAGTCGGTGAACTCGGGAACTTGGTCCAAAGACTTCACGAAGGTTACAGGGAGTCTACCCGCTGGATTATAGTCGCCAAAGAGAATGTCGGCTAAGGCATTTCCGCCTTCTTCCCCTGGGTACCAAGCCTGCACGATAGCTGGAACATGTTCTGCAGCCCAGTTAAGATTGAGGGGACTGCCACTGAAGACTACGAGCACAACGGGTTTGCCGCTTTGGCAGACTTCCTCAAGTAGCTGCTGTTGCATGCCTGGAAGGTCAAGGGTGAGCTTGTCACCGCCACCATCGGAATTGGCCGCTTCCCCTTCTTCCCCCTCTAGAGCTGGAGAGATACCGGCACAGAAGATTACGCAATCGGCCCTATCTACCATGGCCATGGCTTCGGAGAAGCCCGCTGCGGGACTATTCCCCCAATAGCTTGGCTTTGTGGAGATGAGGTCACAGCCGTTAGCATAAAGAACCTTGGTTGCCGGTTCGACCTTGTTTCGAATCCCATCTAGGGCGTTCACCAGCTTGGTAGAGGTTCCGTAGTAGTTGCCTAAAAGCACATTGTCTGCGTTAGCATTAGGCCCAATGACGGCGATAGTCTTTAGGTCCTTGGAGAGGGGTAAGAGGTCGTTGTCGTTCTTCAAGAGAACCATCGACTGCCTGGCCATTTCTCTAGCTAAAGCCCGGTGTTCTGGCGAAGCCACGATCTCATAGGGAATCTGGACATAGGGTACTACATCTTCCGGATCAAACATGCCTAGGCGGAACTTGGTCTGCAGTAAACGACTAAGGGCTTCGTCAATTGTCTCCTCGTCAACTAACCCCTGCTCCAGTGCTTCCAAGAGATGGGGGTACACCCGACCGCAGTTAAGGTCGCAGCCATAGCTTACTGCAAGAGCTGCTGATTGTGCTGGGGTATCCGTCACCTTATGGTGGGCATGGATGTCGTGAATAGCACCGCAGTCCGAGACGACATGACCGTCAAAGCCCCAGGCATCCCGGAGAATGTCCTGTAGTAATGTGGGACTGGCACAGCAGGGTTCTCCGTTGGTGCGGTCATAGGCTCCCATCACTGATTCAACCTTGCCTTCCACCACGAGTTCCCGAAAGGCGGGGAGATAGGTTTCGTAGAGATCTTTCTCGCTGACTTGAACATCAAAGCTGTGGCGGAGGCTTTCGGGACCACTATGGGCTGCAAAGTGTTTGGCACAAGCCGCAATCTTCATATACTCAGGATGATCGCCCTGCAAGCCCTGGACGAAGGCTAGGCCGAGTTTTCCCGTAAGATAGGGATCTTCCCCATATGTCTCTTGGCCTCGGCCCCAACGAGGATCCCGGAAAATATTAATGGTGGGAGTCCAATAGGTGAGACCTTTATAAATCTCGCGATCATGTCTCCGGGCAGCTTCGTGGTGTTTGGCCCGGGCTTCGTCGGCGATAACGTCAGCTACCTTGTACAATAGTTCACTGTTAAAGGCGGCGGCCATGCCAATGGCTTGGGGAAACACCGTGGCGATGCCAGCTCGGCCTACTCCGTGGAGGCATTCGTTCCACCAGTTGTATTCTTCGATGCCTAGGTGGGGGATGGCCCGGGAGTTGTAGACCATCTGGGATATCTTCTCATGGACGGTCATGCGAGATATCAGATCCGCGATCCGTTCGGCCATGGTTCGATCGATCTGCCTGAATAACATGGTAAAATACCACCTTTCGGGAATTTCCAACTTTTTCATTATCATACCATAGTCCATGAAGCCTGAGAAGCTGTGAATAGATATCGCTTGGATAGAGGAAAGAGAGGTTTAGAGATATGAGAGATATTCGGAGTTTGCGCGACTATGCTTGCTGGTTACACTATGATCCACTAAAGAAGGAGTCTTGGGACAAATACCAAGGGCAATTTGAGACGATTCAGGTTGACGGAGATGGCCCCCTAGTAGAGGCTATAGAGGAAGAGCTGCAAAGGGGAATTGGGGGATTGCTGGGCACTACACCTCGTCTCTTGCCTCAGGGGGAAGGTGGACCGCAAGGAGCTGCAGTCCAAGTGATCCGAGCCCTTGACGCCGAGTGGACTCTGGGAGAAGAGGGCTACCAGCTTGAGGTTCAGGAAGAGGAAGGATCCCTTCGTGTCGTTATTACAAGCCCGGGGGAGCGTGGCTGTCTCTACGGAACGTTTGCTTTCTTACGACTCCTGCAAGTGGGAGAGATTGGGGGAGGACTTCAAGTCACAGACTCTCCCAAGAATGATCTGCGGATGATCAATCACTGGGATAATCTCGATGGTAGTGTGGAAAGAGGCTATGCTGGACGGTCGATCTTCTTTGAAGATAATCAGTTGGTGTCTGACTTGGATCGAATCAGGGACTATGCTAGATTACTGGCATCGGTTGGGATTAACAGTGTGGCGGTGAACAATGTAAATGTTCATGCAGCTGAGACACAGCTTATAGCCTCGCGTATTGATATGGCAGAGACCTTGGCTAACATCTTTAGAGCATATGGGATCCGCTTGTTCTTGAGTGTTAATTATGCGAGCACCTTAGAATTTGGCCTAGATACTGCGGACCCTTTAGATGAGCGAGTTAGGACATGGTGGAAGAATCAAGTGAAACTGGTGTATCAACGCATTCCCGATCTGGGAGGATTTTTGGTCAAGGCCGATTCGGAAAATAGGCCTGGACCCTTTACCTACGGGCGCACCCAGGCCGATGGGGCGAATATGCTTGGAGAGGCTTTGGAATCCTTCGGAGGAGTGTTGATTTGGCGCTGTTTTGTCTATAACTGTCACCAAGATTGGCGCGACACCAAGACGGATCGGGCTCGGGCTGCCTACGACTACTTTAAGCCATTGGATGGTCAATTTCGCCATAATGTGATCCTGCAAATCAAGAACGGACCTATGGATTTTCAGGTGCGGGAGCCGGTATCGCCCCTTTTTGGTGCCATGGAGGATACCAACCAGATTCTAGAGCTTCAAATTACCCAGGAGTATACGGGACAACAAAGGCATCTGTGTTACCTGGTTCCTCAGTGGAAGGAGATCTTGGACTTTGACACCTATGCCCAGGGACCAGGTTCGACTGTGGCTACTGTTGTTTCGAGCGGAATGGCAGCGGTAGTCAATGTAGGGAACGACCCGAACTGGACTGGGCATACTCTAGCCCAGGCTAATCTCTACGGTTATGCCCGCTTGGCCTGGGATCCAAGCCTTTCAGCCGAACAGATCACTCGTGAATGGATCACCCTTACCTTTGGTCCTTGTACCGAGGTTTTAGCCACGTTGAGCGAGATGCTCCTTACGTCCTGGGAGATCTACGAAAACTATACTACTCCATTGGGCATCGGTTGGATGTGCAATCCCAACCATCATTACGGACCGAATGTGGATGGATATGAGTATTCCAAATGGGGGACGTATCATAAGGCTAATAATCAAGCCATTGGTGTTGATCGTACGGTGGGAAATGGTACAGGCTTTACGGGTCAGTATCATCCGGAGAATGCCGCTCTCTATGAATCCATGGAAACATGTCCGGAGGAGCTCCTGCTGTTTTTCCATCGGGTACCCTATACCTATCAGCTCAAGACAGGCAAGACATTGCTACAACACATCTATGACTCTCATTTCCTAGGGGTGGAACAGGTGGAAGGACTCCTTGCTTCCTGGCGCTCCCTAGAGGGCAGAGTGAACGAAGCGACCTTTGGCCATGTGCTTGCTCGTTTGGAAGAACAGCTCGATCATGCCAAAGAATGGCGAGATGTAATTAACACTTACTTCTACCGCATCTCAGGTATCGGCGATATTCATAACCGTACGATTTACGCATAGTTGTGCACGTTTAATCGGTCTCAGAACGGAAAAGGGCCACGTAGCCACTCCTAGGAGTCGCTACGTGGCCCTACTGTTTACCACCTGTTACTGCCGTGCCGTCTCTAGGTAGAACAGGATACCGGCAGCCATGCCTGCAGAGAAAGAGAGATCGGGCAAGAGCAACTTCTTGGCCTCATCCTGCGCCATTTCACGGGGACCCTTGATATTCCCTAGATTCAGCGTGCCTGCCGCTTCAATGGAGTCCTTAACCATCTGCGCAACGGCAAGGGCTTCCTCCTCTGCCGCAGCTAGGATCGTGTCGTAATCGTCGTAGATCAGAGCATAACTGGCTACTCCCCACAAGATTGTATCAACACCCACTACGGTACCTACGCTGTACTTGGCAAAGTCTTTGTACAATTCAATGATCACTTGCTGAGCAACCATGGCACCGTGTTCACCGCCTTCGATTACCCCGATGGAGAAATAGGTGTCTTTGTCCACTTCCAGCCAGGCAGCTCGAGCCTTGCCATCAACGAGAACCCTCTCTAGCGGTACTATTAGTACCTTTCCATTTGCTGATGCCTCGGCAATCCGCCCGAGTGTAAATGGATCATACCCCACGTCTTTCAGTACTTCTAGGGCTAGATCCTGATTCTCCTCATTAATCCAGATCATGGCGGTATCATCAGGCAATTGGGACCAGATCTCGAATATCCCGCGACCTTGGCCTAGAATTTTGGCTTCGAGCGTCGAAGCGCGAAGGCCTGATGCAATGTAGAAGGCCTGCTTCTTCTCTACGTCGTCGCTATGAACTTGATTGGCCGCCTGCAACAGGTCAATTGTAGTATCGAGCTGTGGGCCCGTATGTGTGGTTCGGTTCTTCACAGTAACTGCTACAATCCGGGGTATGGTGCTCCGTCCGATCGTTAGACCCATTTCCTCTGCCAACTCATTTTCCCAAGTAGTCTGGGCAGCTATGAATTGGTTGATCAAGCTGCGTGTATACCACTGTAGGACGGAAAGCGAATCAGGCTTCTCGGAACTTCCATACATCGTATCCGCTACGTTCTGCAAGATCTTCGCAGAACTCTGGGGTAGATCGGGAGCATTGATCGCAATGGTCTGGGCCACCTGGTCGATTCTTTGATCCTCTTCGAGTAAGAACTCGTGCCTGAAGGTCTCGTGGGGCAGGATAATCTCTACGGTAGCGCCCCTGATTTCATAGAATCCTGTATCCACAACTTCTTGACCAATCACTCTGCCAACAGGAGTCTCTAGGATGGCAGTGAAGAGCTCTCCTTGATCGTTTCCAGCAGAGATGTAAATTAGGTCGAGGGGATCCAGGCTCAAGTCGGACAGAGCGAGACCGGCCGAAAGTACCAGAAGGGGTTCACTCACATTCGAATCCTCATCGCCAGAGAGGGCTGCTGCGAAATCTGCAAATTGGGATCCAAAGCCGTCACTCGTGGGAATCACATTGAAAGAAACCTCGATTCTGACCATTTCTAGTTCGTCATTGAGTGTGATGCGCCGAATTGGAACCTCGACGACTCCTGCCAGTTCGGAAATATCCCTCGCAAAGGGCAAGACAAGCATTCTCTCCTGACCATCTACCTGATACTTGACAGCAGGTAGAGTATCAAATGATACACTCTCAAGGGGGAGGGATGAGCCCTTGGCTAGGCGCTCTCGGCCCTCTGGCGTCAAGTCAACTACGCTTCGTTCGGTGTGGAACTCCAGCCGCTGCAATCCCTTCTCAGCTAGTACTGCCAGATCGGCCTGTGTTCCCCACATCTGGGTTAACACAGCCTCCGGGGCATATAGCGGTTGCCAAAGCTCTCCACTGCCTGGGAGCCATTGTACTTCCCTGAGGAGCGTTAATAAGTCGTCTAGGGACGTTACTTCTTCAAATTTGACCAAGCCCGGGGTAGAGAGAAGTGGAGGCGTAACCTTATCTTGGCCATCACCAGTACCTGCAAGATCAATGCGATTCTCCTTCACCGCTTCGCCCCTCGCCGCTTGCAGTGCCTCCCTGCGTCTGATCGCTGTCTCGATCGCTCTTGACAGATCTTCTGCAAACTTTCCATCTTGGATGGGAGTAAAGTCGGTTCTGTACCGCACAAGTTCAGGCTGGGAGTATACTGCATCGGAGATGACAAGTTCGAGGTTGGGGAAAAGGTCCGAAGTTAGAGTCCAGTCATGGTCTACGCCCTCAGTTGGAATCTCGAAGATTAGAATTCCCCGTCTTGACTCGCCATCTTTAACGACTGCATCCCCCAAGCCTAAGGCAAGAGCGTCTGTCTGGATGCTAGGCTCCAGCTCATAGTATACTTCGCCGCTGTCGGTAAAGTCCCCCAAGCCGCCCTGGGTTACTAGTTTGACTACATCCACCTCAGATTGAACTCCAGCATAGTCATCACGTACAAGTTTCAGGAAACCTTCCAGACTAGTGCCGAATCCATCCGGTTCATCCACCAGGGTACAATCCACGACAACAATGTGTTCCGCAGAAGAACCTCTCTCATGCAAAGGAGCAACTTCATTGATGTAAAGTCGGATTCCCTCCGCTTCCACATAGTTGTCTGAACGTTTGAGGGTTTCGGTACCTTTTTGCCCGTCTCCACCTAGATGTAGAGGAAGGATTACATCATCCTCCCTAAGGTCCACATACAGGGCGCTGGGGTGTTTGGCTAACTCCTCTGGAAGCTCATAGACAAGTCTCACTTTATTATAGGAACCAGGGGCTACCATCCTTGACTCACCAAAACCCAGGGGAAGATTGGAGGTCAGGGCGTGGAGGGGCAGGAAAAACGCTCCCTGCTCCGAGTCAATCCGCAGCCAAAAGACCTCTGATGGATCAATGTCTAGAAGGGCTTGGACTTGGGAGATAAGGTCTAGTTCGATCACCCGAAAGAGATTGCCCTCCAAGGCCGTTGTCTTGCCGATTTCTAGGCGATCTTCGCTTCCAACGATTTGTAGGTGGAAAACCTCCGACAAGCGAGTTGGCTCTTCCTGCGGGTACTCCTCCAGTGCCAACTGGGAGAAAGTCCCTTCTCCCACCAGATCAAGGTTCATATGTCCGTAGGCCGTATCAAAGAAATGGAGTGAGATCTGGGACATGGAATCCCCATCTACCATAAAAGAGAGTGTTCCTTTGAGGGGTTGCCCATCATGGATCGTCAGGCTCATATCACCAGGAAGCAAGAGCCCCTCGGTATCCAGCCAACTGATTTCGGAGACCGGATACATGCCCTCGTTATTCCAACCGAGGTAGAGGTGGGAGGCGAGGGAAGGAATGAGGTATTGCGGAACCATGAACTCTTTACGACCAGAGCTTCCGGGAGCACTCATCCATTGGGCGGGATGACTGTTGCCGCCGGCATCAACAATGACTTCTTGAGGCGGGAGTATGTTCTCCAGCTCCAGTTGAACAGTGACAAAGAGGCTACCGTCTGGCGCAATGAGCCCGGCCATATTGTTGGCAACTGTGGCTCCACTAACTTTGATGGCCAGAGCTTGATTACTGCTTGCAACGTCTAGAGGGATGAATCTTGTTTGCAGTTCATCGCCTGTAAGCCCATAGATACGCGACTCGCTGACCGCTGCTGCGGTTCCTGCAGCGTAATAGGTGGCAACGTCGGGACCGATGACATCACTGGCTTGGGCGAACTGGACCTTGTCGACGCCTATGGTCCCAATGTGTCGTCTCGGTTCGTCCTCCGGTCCTTTGTCTTTCAGGGAGAGACGGAGTGTAAGTTCTGAACTCTCTTCTGTCTTGGTCTTTATTTGTGCTAGTACCTCTTCTAATGTCGCCGACAGGTCGTTGGGATCCTCCGTCACCAGATAGGTTCCCTTGGTTTTCTCGGCCACGCGGGCGAAAATGTCTTCGCTACCTTCCATCCCAATTCCGATCCAAACAGGTTTGAAGTCGGAGTTGGCGATGCGTTCGAACATCCAGTCAAGTTCTTCGGGACTATCTGTTGTAATGGCTGCATCCGTGATATAGAGCAGAACCTTGTTTTGTGAAGGAGTCTGGCTCAACGTCGTGTAGGCCACTTGGATAGATCCTTCCGTATCCGTTGCTCCTGCCGCGTTTAGAGCTCCTATGGCATACAGAGCGCTCGCCTTATCTAAAGTCAGGCTTTGCACGATCGATGTAAACCAGTTAAATTCCTGTACTTGAATCAAGGTTTGTTCTGGCAGATCTAGGATGAAGTCGTGAAGTATATTCTTGACTTTTTGTATCCGATAGTCACAGTCCTCTTCTTCTGGTGATGTATCCATCGAACCGCTGGTATCGATCATTAGAGAGACGACGGGCACATCAGAAATGCTAGGTTCTAAAGGTCGCTGGTAGACTAGGCGATACGTGTTACTAAGGGTCTCCTGAATGGCGGTGAACACCTTTTGCAATGCATTTTGGTCGGTGGCAGCATAATACTTGCCCCCAGAGATTAAGGCCAGATCCTTTAGGACCGCATCGTCATGACCGGATCCAAAACCGATTGTATAGAGGGGAACCCCGCTATTTGTGACGGCTTGCCGCACCTCGGGGAGGGTTGCTACACTGCCTGGGCCTGTATCATCATAGTTGGCATCTACTCCGTCTGTAAAGACGACAAGGACCGGTCGTGGCCGTTCTTCAAGACATACCAGCCCTTCTAGGATAGAGTCGTAGAGGGCTGTCGCACCACTTGCCTTGACTTGATCCAGACTTCGCAGGACCTCCTCCTTGGTTGTACCCTTTAGGACTTCTGGAGTGGTAGAAAAGTCAATGACCTGAATGAAGGTGTCGTCGCTCAGGCTGCTGACGAAACTCTTGGCGGCCTTCACTGTCTGTTCCATTTGGTTTCGCATGGAACCAGAGGAATCAAGGAGTAGTACGATGGAGGGTGCTTGAGTTATCACCTCGATGCTCAGGACCTTACCCAGGAGCCCACCTTCACTAATCTCCGCGCTTTCGGGACTCGGTATGAGCCCTCGACTTTCCTCTGACACGATCGCAAACTCGATCTCGCCTCGATCGCCTTCGATTACGGGCTTTGATAGACTGAGGGCATCATCAATCTCCCTCACATTTGCGATGTCTTTAAACGTGCCTTGGCTTGCTGCTGGTACTGTGAACACAGTAATTTGCCCCGCACTGACGGGTATCATCTTTGCCGCGATGGAGGCATCGTCGCCCCGCCATTGATGCATATTCCAATATCCTGGGGGAAGATAAAAGACATATTCACCCTGGGCATTGATGTCGCCGATGGCTCCGGAGAAATCAGGATGCGTAAAGGAGACGTCCCAAGAGGACCTCACGCTAACTTCACCACTATCAGCGCCTGCAACTTTCAGGATACCGAGTTCGCGCCCCAAGTTGAGAGTTGGTAAGGGGACCGACTCGCTGATGGAAACTTCGATCTTTGTTGGTCGGGGTTCTTGTTCCCAGTCGAAAAGCCAGGTTATTTTGCCTAGGCCCTGGGGAAAGTTGTCGATCAGGTAGAGTGGAGTCTTGATCGACTCGATGCTCATCCATTCGCTCCAGCTTTGTTCAAAGTCCCCCAGTTTCAGTATCATGTCGCCAAAGAGGCCAAGGCTTCCTTGATCAAGTTTGATGCTGAGTGTTTGAAAATGCTGACCTGGAGCGGAGCCAAAGCCGAGGGATGTATCGGTGTCATCAAGGGTGATCTGCCAGGTGTAGCCGGGAACAAGCCAGCGTTCTTTGGTGACCTGTAGATAGTAGCTACCTTCCTGTGCTTCGGCAAAAGCGTTCCACATGAAGTTGTCCTGATCAAGCAAGCTTGCATAGAGGCTGCGGGAGGACTGCTCGTTGATGGTCGCCCCCAGTTCGTTCAGGTACTGCGCTAACTCCTCTAGAGCCCTTACAGGATCGGGACAGTCAACGGACATCCGCCAGAGATCGCCCCAGCCATAGTATAAAGAGTCTTCGCCTCTTGATGACGAGTAAGGAATCTCAAATCGGTCCCTGGGGGCATAGCCGAACCAGGCATACTCTTCTGCGGCTCCCAACGGGTTTATCATGGGAGGAGCTAGGCTGAAGTTGCCTTCTTCCATGGAGTTGTCTGCATAGTAGGCGAGGTCAGACTCGGAGTCATAGGAATCTTCCTCGTAGGGATCGTCGATGGGATCCACGTTTACGGGAGCCTGTTCTTGTATTACATATAGTTCGTAGTAATCGTCATACCAATACTCAGCATAGACCCACCACGTATCGGAGGGACTGGGGACTTGGGCGATCAATATCTCTTCGGATGTGTATAAGACGTTGCTAGCAAGTGTGCCCAAGTAGTCGTGCAAAGGCTCAAGAGAGTCGCCTGGAACCGCTAAGTGCCAGGTGTTTCCCCAAACAGTAATTTCGTGATAGTCGTCTTCTTCCGCATCATAGTAGCTCATATAAAAGGGATCCCATTGGTCTTCAATACCCACGTAGTCTACGCTGTCGTATGCACTTAAGTCTCCAAGGGGATTAACGTAGGGGGTGACGTAGGCTAAGACCGCACTCATCGGAGCGAGGGCTGTGACCAATATCATACTACCAACAACTGTCGTCCACAGGATTAAACTTGCCAGCGTTTTCAAGTTTTCCCTTTTCACTTCACGGACCTCCCAATTGGATGTTTGTCTGGCCTTCCAGTTTCTAGCATAATTCCAAATTCTGCATAATTGTCTCTATACCTGCGTGGCTACGGGGGAAATTTCGTGCGTAAGGGGTTTGCTCCTCACACAATTTGACGAATTCCGGTTGAACAGTGTGGGGGACAGGCCCTATTTGCTGAATTATGCGAATACGGTGTTAGTTTAGTAGATTTATTAAAATATAGTGGAGGAATTTACCTTCAAACCTTGTAGTTTACAAATAAGGTCGTTCAGTAACATAAGTGGGGTCGAGTTTAGTATGAAAAGATTGACGGGGAAACAAATAGCAGAGTTACTTAATCTTTCGCCATCCACGATTTCAAACGTGCTCAATGGCCATTATGACCGAGTTAGTGAAGCGACAAAGAAGCGTGTGTGGGATGCCATTGAGGAACATGGCATCAGACAATTCGAGCACCATGATCAGAAGAAGGCTCTGGAAAGACGTAATATTGTCTTCATTGTCATGTCCGAACACTCCAACCAATGGTTCCTGGATAATCTGCAAGGGATCGCCGAGACTTGCAGAAAACGCAATTATATCCTGTCGCAGGTACTCTTCCCGGTTTGGGATCCGGACTACTTTCGTTTTGTCTTTTCCGCCCAGGACTTTTGTGGAGCGCTTTTGATCACGACCATGAATCATCCCGTAACTGACCTTCTTAGGTCTTTTCGGATCCCTTATGTGATGATTGATACCTATGACGATCAAAGCAAGTACAATACAGTCCATCTCGATAACTTCGGCGGGGCTTTTGCTGCTGTAGACTACCTGATTGAACTTGGGCACCGAAACATCGGATTCTTGGGAGGTAGTCCCCCCTGGAGCTCAGCCATCTACAGAGAGCGCGGGTATCGAGCCGCCTTAAGGAAACATGGAATTGAGCACGACCCCAAGCTGGAGCATAATGGAGCGTTTACCCACTTTGGCGGACTTCTGGGTGCGGAGATCTTGCTCGATCGTAATCCTGATCTGACAGCGATTTTCGCGGCATCCGATGAAATGGCCATGGGCGCACTGAAAACTGCTACAGAATTGGGACTTCGTGTACCAGGAGACTTATCGATTATTGGTTTTGATGGTCATAACCTGGGCCAAGTCAGCCATGTACAACTAACGACGGTGCAGACCAATCCCTATGTGGTAGGGGTAAATGCCTGCGAAATGCTAATTGGCATGTTAGAGTCGGGAACGACCGAGGTGGCCAAAGTTGTTATGGACGTTGTCTTAAGTGTTCGAGGTACAACGGGTAGGCCTAAGCCTCGGGTCTAACGTGAAAGAGGACAGAGGAGAAAGTGGAAAGGAGGGATACGGAACTACTTGCGCAGGTTTTTCAGAAAATCTCTTGTGACGGAAGAACAAAAAAGTAAAGGGGGAAGAAAAGTGAGGAAGAGTATTGTTTTGCTTGTTCTGCTGGCACTAGTCGTGGTGAGTGGGACTGCCGGTGCACAAAAAGTGACACTACGCTATATGTTTTGGGATCAAAATCAGCAAGAAGCCTATGCAGCTTCCATTGACGAGTTCATGCGACTCAATCCAGACATTGAGGTTGTCATGGAACTAGCCGAATGGAACGACTACTGGACAAAGCTGACTACGGGGATGGCTGCCCGTAACTTGCCAGACGTCTTTTGGGGCCACGCAGCCTACTTCTCAGCATTTGTTGCCAGAGGGGCACTCCTAGATCTCCAACCTCTGATTGAGCGTGACAATATCGACACATCGATTTACTATCAGAGTCTACTTGATTTTTGGAGTTATGAAGGAGCCCAATATGGTTTGGCAAAGGATTGGGATACCATTGCCTTCTTCTATAACAAGGATCTGTTTGACGCTGCAGGTGTTCCCTATCCCAGTGACGACTGGACTTGGAACCCACAGGATGGGGGCGAGTTTGTTCGTACGTTACAGCTCCTAACCTTAGATGATCAAGGCCGCAACGCTTTGGATCCGAACTTTGATCCAAAGAAGGTTGTCCAATACGGTCTCGGGGACATTGGTGGAGCGAATATGCAGGCTGGATGGCTGAACTTTGTGTGGATGAATGGTGGAACAGGCGTACTGGATAAGCCCTATGGCTCGAAACTAGTGATGAACGAACCTGAATGCATTGAGGTATTGCAGTTCTGGTCCGACTTGGTGAACAAGTATCATGTAGCGCCACCTCCTGAGGCTACAGTAGCGGGCGGTAGTCCATGGGATCTGTTCACAGCAGGACGGTTTGCCATGGTTCCTGCAGGTTCCTGGATGCTCACTGCTGGGCGTTCCATCGAGACTTTCTCCTGGGACGTAGTGGGAATGCCTTGGGGTCCTGCCGGACGTTATAGTGCCTTCAACGGCCTCGCCCACAACATCTATGCCCAAACGCCACATCAAGAAGAAGCTTGGCGCTTGTTGAAGTGGCTCGAGGGTTATGAGTCGCAGAAAATCGTTGCTGAATATGGTTGCGTATTTCCAGCCATCGGCGAGCTTGTTCCTACCTTCTTAGAAGCCTACGCAGGGCGTGACCCAGAGAACGTCGCTGTGTACAACGACATGGCAGAGAATACGGGTACCTGGCCGATGCACGTAAACTGGAATGAGATCTTCGATATTATCCAACGTGAACTGGATATGATGCTGCAGGGCTTTGTGGATGCCGAAACCACAGTAGCAAATATCGAGATGCAAGTAGGCCACTTGCTTCAGTAAGAGTTGATGTCGGGGGCACGTAGGTGCCCCCTGTACTTCTAGAGGGGGTATTTGACCGTGGCGCGCATGAGCCAGAAGCGTAAGCGTGAAGCAATAGCAGGTTATCTCTTTATTACACCCAACCTTTTCGGCTTCCTCGTCTTTCAACTTATCCCCATTGCGGTGGCCATCGTTTTGGGTTTTACCGAGTGGGATTTAATTAATGAGCCAATTTGGGTTGGCTTCTCCAACTATCGAAATCTGCTAAAGGATCCTGTATTCCAACTCTCGGTAAGAAAGACACTGTATTTTGTGTTGGTGAATGTGCCGGTTCAGTCGGCGTTGGCCTTGTTAATTGCCATCCTCTTGAACCGTTCCATTCGATTTAAGAATCTCATTCGAACCCTGTTTATTGTTCCTTGGGTATCTATGGCAGTGGCGGTGGGTTTGACATGGACCTGGATTTACAACTCGCAGTTTGGTCTCTTGAACGAAATCTTAGTGAAGGTTGGGCTCGACAAGATTCCTTGGTTGGCACACCCTGATTGGGCTATGATCTCCGTGATTGTTGTCAACATCTGGCAGTTCCTTGGCTTCCACATCATTATTTTCTTAGCGGGTTTGCAGATGATCCCCCGGGAAGTAGAAGAAGCAGCCATTGTTGATGGAGCTTCTACTTTGACAAGGTTCTTTCGGATCACTTTGCCCCTCATCAGCCCCGTCCTATTTTACGATCTGATTGTAAACGTCATTGGAACATTCCAGATTTTTGATTTGCCCTATGCCATGACAGGTGGTGGACCAGGTCAAGCCACTCGAGTGTACAATCTTTACCTTTACCAAAAGGGTTTTCAATTTCTACGGATGGGTGAAGCCAGTGCGATGGCGGTCATGTTGTTTATCATTATCGGTATCACCACAGCCTTTTTCTTTAGGGTAGTGGGGCGCCGTGTCAACTATGACCTTACCTAAGGAGGATGATACTGTGAAAAAACCACTACATTTGGTAGGCGAAGTTTGCTTCTACCTCATCATCTTTGCCATTCTCTTTGTGTATCTCTTCCCGCTAATCTGGCAGTTTTCCACGTCGCTCAAGACCATGGATGAAGTATTTCGGGGCTTCTCTCTGATTCCCAATAAGCCGATCTGGGAAAACTACACAATCTCCTTGCGAGACTTCAATGTGGGCCGTTATCTGTTAAACACCATCTTAGTGGCGGGTTTGATCACCGTAGGACAGGTCTTATCCTGTTCCATGGCGGGTTATGCCTTTGCCAAGTTGAGGTTTCCTGGGCGTGACTTCATCTTCTTCCTTTACCTGGGGACAATGATGATTCCCGCTACAGTGACTCTTATTCCCACTTATGTCATAGTCCTGGAGTTGGGTTGGGTGGATTCTCTAGCGGGGCTAGTCATCCCCTTCTTCTTTGGTAACGCCTTTGGGACGTTCCTTATTCGCCAGTTTTTGCAGGGTGTTCCAAGGGATTTAGAGGAGGCTGCAGAAATTGATGGGGCAGGGTACTTTGTGATCTGGTCACGGGTGATGCTACCCATGGCAAAACCGGCCCTGGCTACTCTAGCGGTGATGACCCTGGTTCAGCAATGGAACAGTCTCGTATGGCCTTTGATTGTGACCCAGGCTGACACGTGGAAGGTCTTGAGTGTTGGCCTGGCAGCATTCCGCCTGTTTAGGACGATTCAATGGAACACCATGATGGCGGCGGTTGTGATGGCTACTCTGCCTATGATTGTCATTTTGTTCTTGGCACAACGTTTCTTTATTCAGGGGATTCAGTTTTCTGGTCTGAATCGATAATACAAGGAGGGGTAGAGATGGCGAAGATTACTTTTCTAGGTGCAGGTAGTACGGTATTTGCAAAGAACGTATTGGGCGATAGTATCTTGAGTCCGGCCTTGCGTAACTCCGAGTTTGCTCTGTTTGACATTGACGCTGGACGCTTGCGCGAATCTGAGATGATGCTAAATGTGTTGAACAACAAGTATGGGGAAAACGGTAAGATCGTCGCCTACACGGATCGGAAGAAAGCACTTGCTGGAGCAGACTATGTCATTAACGCTGTGCAAGTTGGAGGTTACAAACCTTCTACAGTCATTGACTTTGAGGTACCCAAGAAGTATGGACTGAGGCAAACAATTGCTGATACTCTGGGTATTGGTGGGATTTTTAGGGCCCTTAGGACCATTCCTGTGATGTTTGACTTCGCCAAAGATATGGAAGAGGTTTGCCCTGATGCCTGGTTCTTGAACTACACCAATCCCATGCCGATTTTAACAGGGGCTATGCTTCGGTATACAGGGATTAAGACCGTCGGCCTGTGTCATAGCGTGCAAATTTGTGCCGATCATCTGCTACGGGGTTTGGATATGCCAAGGGATAATGTACGCTACCACATTGCAGGCATCAATCACATGGCGTGGCTCTTGGAGATTACCCGCAATGGAGTGGATCTCTATCCAGAGATTAAAGAAAGAGCAGCTAAGCGACCTGGTCCCCATGATGATATGGTTCGCTATGAACTGATGAAGCAGTTTGGTTACTATGTAACAGAATCCAGCGAGCATCTGTCGGAGTACTTACCCTATTTTATTAAGAGTAAGTATCCTGAACTGATTGAAAGGTTCAACATTCCTCTGGATGAGTACATCAGGCGCTGTGAGGAGCAGATCAAACAATGGAATTATTGGCGGGATAAGTTGGTGGAAAACCCCGAACTCACCCATGAACGAACCAATGAGTACGGTTCGTACATTATGGAAGCTATGGAGACCAATGTGCCCTACAAGATTGGTGGCAATGTACTCAATAACGGTTCCATTACTAATCTGCCCCCAGAAGCAGTTGTGGAAGTACCATGCCTGGTTGATAGTCAAGGGGTTAGCCCGACCTATGTAGGGGCCTTACCGCCGCAACTTGCTGCTCTGAACATGACCCAGATTAACGTGCAGTTACTGACCCTGGAGGCAGCGGTAACTCTGAAGAAGGAACATATCTACCATGCAGCCCTCTTGGATCCCCATACAAGTTCAGAGCTTTCTATCGATGAAATCATCGCCCTCTGTGATGACCTTATCGAAGCCCATGGTGATTGGCTACCAAAATACAAGTAGCCCCTTTTAGTAGAATATGAATTGCGCGGGCGACCCCCGCGCAATTTTGATGCACACCGCACGTTGCAGATCCCTTCAGGGGATTTGCCGAAATGAAAAGTCAGAAAAATGTGATAATGGACGGGCGTTCGTCCAAGGGATGTGGACGATCACTTGCTTTCGCTTTCCGTAACTCTATTTGACTGGTCTAGTGGTTCCACCTGGCGTGAGGTAGACCGTATGTACGACTAAGGCGCGTCCTCGCATACCTGGTTGCCACTTTGGCTTCGGACGCTGGGAGACGAGATGGTGAAAGAGTTCTCAAGACCGCTGCGGATTACGAAAAAGCGCTAATTTGTTGTTGGAAAGCAAAGGATTTCTTCCCATTACGTCGAAATCAATGACGCGTATGAGGTGTGCGGGAAGTTCGTGATGATAGGGGTGAGACTGGAGTCGAGTTGTTAGTGCATGCCTTTGATTAGGGTTCATGTTCTACTCAAGCAATGTTGGAGATAGACTTTACATGAGTTCAACTAGCTTTTATCGAGTTTTCGAGGAGGAGGATGTATGCAACTGGGAGCATTGTTTTCGAAGCAAGCGATGATGCGAAGAGTCTTGATTAGCTTAATTCCCATCGTACTTTTTGCTGTTTACTCATTTGGGCTACGTGTGTTAGTCGTCATGGCAGTGGTGACGGCGGCAGGTGTGTTGACCGAATATTCGATCCTGCGTTTTATGAAGGGCGGCACCAATTTCAAAATTCCAGAAGCGATATTCGTAAGTTGTGTGTTGTTTACGCTCGTCTTACCTGCAACGGTACCGTTATGGGTTGCAGCTGTGGGTATCGCCTTTGGCATCCTGTTTGGTAAAGGTGTCTTTGGTGGTTTCGGCAGGAATGTCTTTAACCCAGCCTTAGTCGGCCGGTGCTTTGTGTTCATCTCTTTTCCGGCTGCAATGACCATGAATTGGGTCGCTCCTTTCCAAGGATTACCTGGGGGCTTCGTCCGCTATAGCGCAGCGATCGATGGGGTAACGGTAGCGACGCCCCTGCGGGACAGCGCCATTGAGTTGTCTCGCCTGTTTCTCGGACAAATCGCTGGATCGAGTGGCGAGATCAGTGCTGTGTTGATCCTTTTGGCCGGAGTGTACTTAGTTGTCACGAAGACAGCCTCCCTTAGAATCATGCTCTCCGGAACGGTAGCGTTTTTCGCGTTGGCTGTGCTCCTATCCTCCTTAGGTCTGCTCCCGGTTACACCGCTCGCAGCTCTGCTCAGTGGAGGATTCCTTTTTGCCATCGTTTTCATGGCCACAGATCCGATTACGGCTCCCCGTGATAAGGTCGCTCAGATTTTCTTTGGTGTCTTAGTAGGACTCTTTGCCCTAAGCATCCGTACATTTTCCAACTTCCCAGAGGGAGCTATGTTTGCTGTGCTCTTAGGAAACACCTTTGGGCCCCTGATTGAAATGCATGTAAAACAATTTGCCGAGCGAAGGAGGATGGCTCATGAAGAAGGATAGTTACCTCTACACTATTATCTTCACGTTTGCGTTAACGGCTGTTTTTGCAACGATGCTTGCTATCACGCAGGCCTACTACTTGCCGGCTATTACGGAAAATGAGGCGAATGTAGAGCGACATGCAATCCTCAAAGTCCTTGGTATTAGTCCAGGCGATGACCTGGTGACGACTTTTTCGGAACAGTTGCAGCCGGCTCTAGCGGGTGATTTGCAGATTTATGCCTCGTATGATGCCAATGGCGATGTGTTGGGCTATGCCTATCCCTTAGATGGCCAAGGTCTGTGGGGCTCCATTCGGGGGTATATCGGGGTATCAGCCTCGCTTGATCGCCTGCTGGGTATGGAGTTTATCGAGCAAAACGAGACTCCGGGGCTTGGTGGCAGGATTGATGAGGATTGGTTCAAAGAGCAGTTCGCGGGAGTACCTCTGGTTCCAGGCGAGGCAATTGCCTACGGCGATGGTCTTGATGCGATCACTGGTGCAACGAGTAGCTCCAATGCAGTTCTTAACATCCTAAATGACACCGTTTCTGATTTGATGACCCACAAGGAGGTGCTGGCACGATGAAAAAAGGAGCGATTAAAGCCCTTTTCAGACGAAATGTCTGGGAAGAGAACCAGGTCTTGCGTCAGATTCTAGGAATCTGCTCTCTCCTTGCAGTCACCAACCTGGTTTCCAACTCCCTCGTCATGGGTGGAGGTCTGATTTTCTCCGTGGCACTTTCGAGTTTCACAATTTCCCTGTTGCGGGAGTATATTCCGCACCGAGTAAGAATGATTGTACAAACGTTGATTATTGCCTCCTGGGTAATCCTCTTTGACATCATTCTTAAGGCCGTTCTGCCTGATATTAGCAGGGCCCTTGGACCTTACATTGGGTTGATTATCACCAACTGCATTATCATGGGAAGGGCCGAGGCCTTTGCCCAGATGAATCCGCCCGTTGAGTCATTCTTTGATGGAGTCTTCGCCGGGCTTGGCTACACAATTGTGTTGGTGATTATTGCCGTAATCCGAGAATTCCTGGGATTCGGAACGTTCTTTGGGATCAATGTCAACTTTGTCGGGTTTCAAACTTGGACGATTATGGTCATGCCCCCTGCAGCGTTCTTTATCATTGGGGTGATGATTTGGATTGTCAATAACATAATGGCTCGTAAACAAGCTTCTGGAGGTGGAAAACGTGGGTAGTGCACCAGCGATAAGTCCTCTCGTGATCTTTCTTGCTTCGATCTTTAGTAGCAATATGGTACTGTCCAACTTCCTGGGAATGTGTTCGTTCATCTCGGTTTCATCAGAGTATAAGACGGCATCGGGCCTGGGAAAAGCAGTAGCTCTCGTTATGGTGTTCACGACCATATTGAACTGGCTGATCTACCACTACGTCATGATCCCTCTGGGCCTCGACTATCTGCGTTACCTGATCTTCATTATCGTGATCGCTGCAACGGTGCAGATCATTGAGATGGTCATGGACCGGTATCTATCGGATCTGCACATGAAGCTGGGTATCTTCCTGCCCCTAATTACCGTGAACTGCGCCATTTTGGGTATCAGTCTCTTCATGGTTATTCGCAGTTACGGATTTCTTCAGACCTTGGTCTTTGGTCTCGGCAGTGGATTGGGCTGGTGGTTAGCCATCGCAGCCTTGGCTGCTATCCGGGAAAAGATGGCGGGTAAGGAGTTACCACGGGGTTTAGAAGGGCCTGCGCTTACGTTCATCATCACTGGCCTTATGGCCCTGGCCTTTGTGGGATTCTCGGGTATGTTTGTTGTGATGTAGAACCTAGAAGGGGTACTCAGGGAGTTCCCACAAGGAAGCTCACGAGGAAGTCCACGTAGAAACGGAGTGAGGTCTATGACAGTCTTGTTTACAGTGCTAAGCTTGTCGATTCTGGCAACGGTCCTAGCGGCCATCGTTGTCTTGGCTGACTACAAGCTGAACGATTATGGAATATGTAAGATTGACATCAATAATGGTGCCCGGAGCCTGGAAGTGAATGGAGGCTCGAGTCTACTCTCAAGTCTCGCAAGCCAAAAGATCTTTATTCCCTCAGCCTGTGGTGGCAAGGCTACCTGTGGTCTCTGTAAAGTGACGCTGGTTGAGAGTGTAGGACCGGTGCTACCTACCGAAGAACCATTCATATCTGAAGCGGAGCGGGAAGCTGGCGTGCGCCTATCCTGTCAGGTGAAGGTAAAGCAGGATCTGAAGATCCGTATTCCTGACGAGTTCTTTAACATTAAGCAGTACCGTACTCGAGTCTCCGAGATTAAACAGCTTACGCATGACATTAAGCAGTTTCGCTTTCAGTTACTCGAGCCAACGACCATTGATTTCAAGGCTGGGCAGTATGTACAGATCGATAGCAAACCCTATGGCAAAGTCACCGAGGCCGTGAGCCGCGCCTATTCGATTTCGTCGGTGCCCTCTGAGAATAATATCATTGAGCTGATTATTCGCCTTGTCCCTGGTGGTATTTGTACGACATTCCTGCATGAGCATGTTAATGAGGGTGACGAAATTACCTTTGCAGGTCCGTTTGGCGATTTCTATCTGCATGAAGGTGGCGATGAGCTCATCTTTATCGCAGGAGGATCTGGTCTGGCACCGATTCGTTCCTTGGTCCTAGATATTCTAGAGAAGAACCTAGAAAAGAAGATGAAGTTCTTCTTTGGTGCAGTTCGCAGGCGGGACCTTTACTATCTCGATTTCTTCAGAGAACTTGAAGAAAAATATGATAACTTCACCTACATACCAGCCCTTTCTGGAGCGACTCCAGAAGACGAGTGGGATGGGGAACAAGGTCTGATTACAGATGTAGTAGCTCGCCATGTCCCTGATGCAGAGCGTAGGCAGGCATACCTATGCGGTAGTCCAGGGATGATCAACGCTTGTGTTCAGGTGTTGACGAAGATTGGCTTTAGTAGAGACGCGATATTCTTTGATGAGTTTTAGGGGGGATGAACAGTGAAACAAGGGCCAGAATTCAAGCGTATTGAGGATAATATGCGTTCGGGACAGCTTGCTGCCCATCAGTTTCTAGGTACTGATACCCGTTCCCTGAAGGACATTATTCGCCATGACCAGCTCGTGCTCGAACCATTGGGTATAACGAATCAAGACATTGCCAATCGGATGCGTTATTTCACAGAAAAAGCAGCGGGCGGGCTCGGACTACAAGTGGTGGATGATGTGTTTGAAGTCGAGCGGGAGGAACACAAGGGAGACATTCCCTGTCCCTTCGCAGATAACGTCCAGGCATCCAAGTCGATCACCCGGGTGAAAAATCTGCGGACAGGTAGGAGTGTGTCCTGGTCTGATCTCAACATTCACTTAGTAGACGAACATGGTTTTTTTGAAGGACATGGCGCACCTTTCCGAGTTGATCCGGCTGAGTTTGTGGAAGTATTGGAAATCAAAGCTTCAAAGTAAGTCTAGAATGAGGTGGTATTGATGAATCCCTTAGATTACGCCATGCAAATCGAGTTGCAGGGTAAGGAGTACTACTTAGAACAGGCATCTCTGATGGAAGATTCGGCCTTGCGGGAGATTCTCCAGGGTTTGGCCGCGGATGAAGAAAGACATTACCAGTTTGTCAAGCAGATCAAGGAGTCAGGCCTATATGACTACCAGGAACGCATCATGGACTATGATGTGACGGAGATCTTTGAAGGTGCTGTGAAGGATCCGAACTATATCACAGTCTATCAGCGGGCCGTGGAGTTTGAGAATAGGGCCGTGGAACTGTATAGAGAACTTGCCCGAGATGCGATATCTGACGGCGAGCGGGAGGCCTTTCAGATGCTGGTTCGGGAGGAAGAGGCCCATCGCGAGGTCTTGCAGAAGGTCCTAGACACTCTGCAGCGTCCAGAGGAGTATTACTCAAACTTGTAGTTGGTGCTAGCGATTCGGATGTGATTACGAAGCAATCGAGAAGCAATCGAGAAGCAATCGAGAAGCAGGAACCCCGCGGAGATGTTTCCGCGGGGTTTTTGGTACGGACCCTCAATCTATGGATCCATGGTGTACGGCTAGGCCAAATGCCGCAATCGAAGTGCAGTGTTAGATATCTTTTTTCACGATGGGGACCCAGATCTCTGCTACCGCCTGGGTGTCGCTGAGAGAACGCTCGTCATAGCGTTCAAAGTCAGCACTTCCAGTAGCAAACTCATAACCAGAGTTGGGGAACCATTCGTTATAAATGTATGCCCAAGTGCTCTGGATGTAATCGGAAAGGGAGCTCCTATCCGTTGGTGGTGTGGTGAACACAGCGTAGGTTGCCGCTGGTAGTTCCGCCTTGGCAAGTATGGGATCGAGGCCTGCAAAGTCAGTTACCTCTAAACCAATGTAGTAATTGAAATGACTTGTCTCGATGTCCATGTCCATACAAACCCCGTACAAGGTGTGATTTAGTACGTTTGGTTGCGTTTGCAGATGTTTGGCTTGATTCGACCCTAGGTACTCTTGCCAGAACTTCGGTATGTCCTTGAGATTCTGGGCGTTCTCCGTCGTGGTTTGCAGAACATATCCAGCAATCTTAAACGCAGAGCGCTCTAATATTTTCGGTTCCACAATGATACCTCCTCGAAATTTGTACTCTCTAAGTCGGGACAGCTTAACGCGTTCTGGAGGCCGGCCACTGGCATGGAGACGATACCGTTCTGGGGGAAGACCATATGTCTTTAGGAACGCCTTGGTGAATCCGGCATGGGTCTGAAAGCCGTAGTCAAGGGCGATATCTAAAATACGCCCATGACCTGCAAGTGCGGCCGCAGCATGTGCTAGGCGTCTACGGCGTACATACTCCATGACGGGCATACCGACATAGGCTCCAAAGACGCGGTAGTAATGATAGGGGGAAAAGCCGACCAACGCCGCCAGTTCCTGAACGCAAAGAGGTTCAGTAATGTGATCTTCGATGTAATCCAAACTCAGCTGAACTTGGTCTAGGTAACTCAAACATCACTCCCCCTCTCTGGTGTTCACTAGTCCATCCACGTAGTCAATTCCTGCCAGCCCGTCCGCGGTCTTGGTCCAGGGGATTCTGCAGGAATTCCTAGGGCAACGGCTGCTACAAGTTCATCCTCAGTTGAGGCAAAGACCTGAACTTGCCTTGCTGCATAAAGCACATCACAGACCCAAAGGGTGCCCAATCCCATAGCCTGTGCACCTAATAAGAGAGTCTGAATTGCCGCTCCTATGGATTGTGTATCCACAAGTAACTTGCCATAGCAGTAGGGTTCTGGGATGCCCTCGCGTTTCAGGCGGTTAAACACCAAGATAACAATAGGTGCTTCTGCCATGGCACGGATGCTGCCTTGCATGCTGCCGGTGGGTCGACCTTGAATCTTCTCCTCATCCAGTACTTCTTGCAGTTTCTGAATCAAGCGCCCTTTGGCTTCCCCTCGAGTCACCACAAATCTCCATGGTTGATCGTTCTTTGCGCTCGGGGCTTGAATTGTCAAGTCCAGCAGTCTTTCCACGACATCGTTCGGAATCTCATCCTTCCGGAAACTGCGAATACTTCGTCTCTGCCGAATAGCTTCCATTGTCTCCATTGCATTACCTCCTATCTCAATATTTGAAGCATATCTATGGATTACTCCATCTTTCTCAATATCTCATAATGTCAACATGTCACATGTGTTTCGCCGGTACTATCCTAAACTCACCCTATCACGGCTCACTGGGTCATTGCCCTTACATTCCTTCGTTCTGTTTTGTGGATAGAAAAGCGGAGATAGTGTTAAGCTCGTATGCTGGGTCATGCCCTGATGGAGGTATCCTCCTTATCCCCGCTTTACTGGCGTGTTTCATGTGTGCAGAGGCTTCATTCTAATGAATTAATGGAAATCGGCTATGGATTAGGCAGCTTGCCTGATTTGATTCTTTCTGTATTCGCCAAGCACCAATTCCGGTTTGTATTCCATGTTCTTTTTCACTAGGTGATAGATCACGTTTATTATCTTTTTAGAGACGACAACAAGAGCTTGTTTCTTCTTCAAAGGGTTGTCTTTACGGGTTTTTAGGTACTGGTAGAGCTCTTTCATCTCGTTATTTTTGGCAACCATAACCAATGCTATCCGGTATAGAATACTTCTTAGATTCTTCCGCCCGCGCTTAGAAATTATCGTACCACTTTTGCTTTTGCCGGAACTGTCCTCAACGAGGTTGTATCCAGCCAATTTGCTGATCTGACGCGGATGATCAAATCTCAGCAGATCGCCAGTTTCACCCAATAAACTGGCCGCAGTCACTACCCCTATCCCTTGGATGCCAAGAATTAAATCGGCATAGTCTAATTGCGACAACGCAGACGCCATGGCATCTTCTATTTGCTCAAGCTGTCTTGTCAATAGATCCAATTCTTCAACCATCAAATCTAGCTTGAACTTGGCTGATGAAAGTCCATAATTGACTCCAATAGAGTTCCTAGCAGTCTCCACAAGCTGCTCTGCCTTTTTTCTGCCCACCGACCTCTTAACAACTTTCTTGATCTCCGTCAACACTCCCTCAACCCCCAGCTCAAGGATCAACGCCGGGAAAGGACAAGACTTCAATATCTGCATGGATGCCTT
>Ga0265293_10001559_pt1 | contig 49589 bp, 54 predicted proteins | sample Munlanlewell138R_FD_192505 | JGI IMG/M metagenome (GOLD analysis project Ga0265293, IMG submission 192505) | Leachate microbial communities from a municipal landfill in Southern Ontario, Canada - Leachate well 138R | ecosystem: Engineered > Solid waste > Landfill > Unclassified | place: Canada... | reverse complement strand
CCTCCTTGCTTTAATCGGGCTTTATATCTGCTCTTATCAGTTTTTAAAATGATAAACCCCATTTTCGCTTATTGAAAACAGGGTTTATCGACAGTCTGAACTGGACAATCACTAATGTGACTGTCCAGTTAACTTGGCGGAGGCGATATGTCGATGCTAGAATACGACAGGTTCTCCACACTCCCAAAGAAGGGAGCTCTTTATGATACAAGACCTTGATGTTTCGGTGCTAAAACCCTTTGCGAAGAATCCATTCCGAAAACTGTCTAGCGAAAAACTCACTCAGCTTGCTGATAGTATATCACAATGTGGGCTTATAACGCCAGTATTAGTTCGTCCAATTAATGACCCTATTTATACACACGAAATCATAGCGGGGAAGAATCGAGTAGATGCTCATTTGCTGCTTGGAGTAACCAAAATCAAGTCTGATATCCGCGAGATGTCGGACGAAGAGGCAACCATTATTATGGTGGATAGCAATCTCCAGCAACGCGAAATCATACTGCCCTCTGAAAAAGCTTGGGCTTACAGGGCTAAACTTGAAGCGATTAAATCACAGGGAAAACGCAATGACTTAATTTCGTGCCAAGTTGGCACGAAGTTAGAGAACAAACGTTCCGATTTAATGATAGCCGAAAGCAGTGACGATAGTGTTCGTAATGTCCACCGCTATATACGTCTCACCTACTTAATTAAACCTTTAATAGAGCTTGTTGACGAAGGAAAACTGAAACTGAATCCGGCGGTTGAACTTAGCTATCTTGATGAGTCGAGGCAAGTTGATGTTTTCGAACGCATGGAGTTTTTTGATTGCTACAACATCTCACTTGAAAGCGCAAAACGTATCAAGGAGATAGCAAAATATGGAGAGTTGACAATTGTTAAGATAGACCACCAATGCTTTGAAAAAGATGATATGGCAAAGGATAGTATCAAGCTTTCTGCAAACCGTATTAATTCCTTTTTTGATCTAAGTACCTCTCCAAAAGAGAAAGAGGATATCATCGTTAAAGCGCTTGAATTGTATTACAGACAAAAAAATCGCACATTACACAGAGAAGTAGCTTTAGAGAGCAGAACATAAGTGGGCTGCAAGGGCAGCAAGAAAAAATTCAATATATCAAATCGCTATCAAGACATTGTGAAGTGGCTTGAATATAAGAAAGGATGAAAATTATGGTTATTGGAGTGGATCATGGCTATGCTGACGTTAAAACCCCAAATTTCGTTTTTGCTAAAAGTGTTGTCACGTATGAAAAGGAGCCTCCCTTTATGCACGATACAGTAATGTTCGGAGGCAAATATTACTGCTGTGGTGGCGAAAGGGATACGCTTAGAAAAAATAAGACTATCGATGAAAGTTATTACATTCTCACGCTGCTAGCTATAGCAAAAGAACTTGAGTTGCGTGGCAATGGAGAAAAGAATATCGATATGGACGTCGATCTGGCAGTTGGATTACCAATCCAGAAATTCAGTAGCGAGAAGGAGAAGTTCATTGAATACCTAAAGAGACCAAAGCTTCTGAGGGACGTTAGTCCAGTAAAGTTCATTTATAACAAAAGCAGTTATACCGTCCGGGTCACAGAAGTCCATGTTTACCCTCAGGGCTATAGCGCTATCATTACCAAACTTACACAGATTAAAGAGCCGGTCATTATTTGTGATATTGGCTCATGGACGGTAGATGTTATGCAGCTTAACGAAAAAGGCGTTCCTGAAATCGGTTCATGCGTATCGCTTGAATATGGAGTATCTCATCTTCTTAGTGATATTCAGAAGGATGTGTTTGCTAATCATGACAACAATATTAAGGAAAGTCTTATTGAGAATGTACTTAAAGGAACTCCAAATCGGGTATCAGCAGATATTGTTAAAACCATAGACGTCAAAGCAAAAGAATACACAAGGGAAATCAGAAATAGATTAATCAAAAATGGTTTCGATATTGATAATAACAGGCTTATTTACATTGGCGGTGGTGCAAACATTGTCAGTAAGTATAGTGAAAAGAAAATAGATAAAGAGGATGTTATAGGCAACGTATGTGCCAACGCTATCGGGTACGAGCTTATAACAAAGCAAAAGCTGAATGGATAATAACGGCATAAAGCGAACGACTATACGATACTCATGCGCCAAAAAAGATCACCACCGCAAAGCATATAAGATTGTAGAAGCAAAGTCGAATTCGAGTAAGAATGAATTTATAATTCAGGCTATTCTTGAAAAGGAAGAAGGAAATGAGCTGGCCGAGTTGATAAGAATGGCCATCCGCGATGCGTTGCCTGACAACCTCTGTATAACTGGTATTGAAGAACAGATAAGGAAGGTCGTACGCGAAGAACTAGCGCACATCTCTTTTGCCCAGGATAACACACAGGCTAAAAAAGAGAAAACATTGAAGCAAGAGAGTAACGTGATACCTTCAGCTGCGATGGACTTTATAAGTAGCCTGTCGGAAGCTCATGAATGATATAAGTTATAAAGGAGTATGATTGGTGTAATGTCATATGAAGATTATATCGAAGACAGCTGGCTAGCCTTAGCAGCTGCAATTGTATCTCCTAAAGAGCTAACAGTAAATGAATCGCTACGACTAATGGGTTTAAAGCCGTTGGACACAATTGATAAGATTGGAGATAACTATTATGGCAATTCACGAGAGAATTCGTTTCCACCGTAATCTACGTGGCATAACGCAGAAATGTCTTGGAATGTCTATCGGTCTCACTGAAAAAACAGCCGATGTTCGCATGGCGCAATACGAATCCGGTGCCCGAACGCCGAAAAAAAACATGATTGCCGACCTTGCGAATGTCTTGGGTGTTTGCCCACAGGCGTTGGACTTGCCTGACATCGATAGTTATACCGGCCTGATGCACACCCTGTTTGCGTTAGAAGATGTTTACGGTCTCAAGATCGGAGAAACCGACGGAGAAGTGTGTCTGCGGCTGGACAAGTCCACGGGCAGAACTTATGAGAAAATGATTAAAATGTTATCAGCTTGGCAACAGAAAGCAGCCAAGCTGGAAGCCGGGGAAATCTCAAAAGAGGAATACAACCAGTGGTGTTACAGATTCCCTAAATTTAATACCGCAAAAGAAGGGTGGTGAAGAAGTTCTAAAATTCAAATATGTAAAGCAAAGAAAAAACACCGGTGATAAATCGGTGTTTTTAAAACCGTTTCGTTTAGATGCTAGTTTGCGACAAATCATCTAAACGACCACAAAACAGCATGAACTGTTTTTACAAGGCTATTTTACTACAAATATATCTTGGAATGCAAGTGTTTATGCTGTTTTTTTTAAAATGAGAGGAAAACAGCATGAATAAAGTGATATTTGCCACCGTCATGGGCACTGATTCTCTATCGCGGAATGAAAAATTGTTTCTAAGCGACCTTATAAGCTTTACTCAAAAAAACGAGTATGCCTTTGCCAGAAACGCCTATTTTGCACAACAATACGGCGTTACCATCAGGACGATAAATCGATGGATTGCGAAACTTAAAAAGCTAGAACTGATAAAAACACGGCTTGTGCGCTTCACAAATTCCTATATCGTAAAGAAGCGCTACATTTACGTCAACATGGATAAGGTGAACGCTATTGAAGGAACCGCAGGAGCTACTGACACGCTGATCAGCGACGATGTGCAGTATAACAAGGCGATCCCCAAGAGTGAAAAGCACATGCTGGCCGTGCTTGTGAAGTACGCTCAAGCAAAAGGCTATGCTTATGCCTCGAACGACCATTTTGCAAAACTCTTTGGCGTTCACAAGACGACAATCTACAGATGGATCAATAGGCTCGAGAAAAGCGGTTATATAAAAGTGGATCGTAATCGCTTTTTGCGGCGGATATTCATCCAATTCATCCAGCGCCAACGCAGGAAAACGGCCAGATGTGCCCAGAGACACCGTTCTTTTTTTGATATGTGCAAAAATGTCATGTATAGCGTAACAAGTTATATACAAACTAAAATAAAAATACTTTTGTATATTCTATGTAACTTAATTCATATACACTCTCTATAAAAAAACAGGAATATTTTTGTACTATACTATTCTAGTATGTATAATATATTTAAAGATGGTGAAGGAGGCATAACAAATGGGCGCATTAGCGGGTTTTGTGATACGCTTAGGCGAGATAGTAATAGGATTGCTGATAAAGATTCTTGTGAAACTCCGTTTGTTACCGGCCGTTCTCTTTTTACTTATAACTCAAATATGGTTCGATGCATGGATTAACAGTATTGGCTATTGGTATGAAGTGATCACTATCGCACTAATAGCCATCGGGCTGGGCAGCTTTGTAGTACAGGGCATTATAAAGCTACGTCGTCTCTCTTTTTCTAGCAAGTATGAGACGGCTTATGAGGCAGAGCTGGAAGCTGATTATGAACAGGCGATACTCGGTGAGCTTTACAGAAGCGGCAGGGTAACACGAATCAAAACGCCGGTTGATGACAACCGTAACACTTGAAACGTTGGTCATCGCATCGGCTTTTATTATTTTTCTAAAGGAGAGCGGACAATGAAAACATTTGTCATAACAGTACTTATAATCTTAATTTTACTGCTTTTTACGGGAACTGTGTTTGCCGGGTCAGTGCCTGATGCAGTAAGCTATTTTACCGATTCTAGCTATAACAAAATCTATACGGACGATGATGGAATTGTGCATACTATGACTGTCACTTGGGTGGGTGAAACATGGAACAAGTTGGGTGCAGTACGGTATATAATCTATTACGAAGATGTTTATGAAAAAGATGGAGCTATTTATACCACCGTTAAAAGCTCCTCTAAAATTTATGAAAACGCTCGGCCAACTTACCCGGATAGTCCTGAGCACACCGTGTATAGGATCAACTGGTATCGGGATGGAGGCAGTGTAGTCATTTTCGATTATCGGTTCACGGTGTCGGAGCCAACACCAACGCCTACACCGACCCCGACCCCTAAACCAACACCAATGCCTACACCGACCCCGACCCCTAAACCAACACCAGAACCGACAGCTGAGCCTGTGTCAACGTCTACACCAGAACCTGTGACTACGCCTACAAATCCGCCTGTGTCTGATAACCCCGTATCATTTAATCCAGCTCCTATTACCACTGAGATACAGGAAACGATAGAAGACGAGAGCATCATCTCTGAGGCTTCCTTGCCAGAACCGGAAAAAACGATGGATGAACCGCGGCTGGATTGGGTTTGGTTTGTGATAGCCGTGGTTGGTATTGGCGCTGCTGTATGGCTTGCCATTTATCTTGTGAGAAAGCATAGAAAGGAGAAAAACAGCGATGAGATTAATTAATCGAGGCCTTGCGGATTTGCTTTGTTTGGTGGTTATATTTGGTATTATACCATTGGATACGACCACAGTTAAAGCAGAGCCGCTGCCCCCGACCAAAACGGTTAGCGTCATCGTGAAGCAAAGCGGCGTTCATGACGTAAACAATTTTCCCGCGGAAAGAAGCTATGACGATGGGCAATACGCAGGTATACTCAGCCGGCAGGATGACACGCTGGAAAGCGTTGTCCGCGCGAAGCCCATCGTCACTTATATCTACCAATCAGACGTTAAATATCCAATTGACAAGCCCGCGGCAGGACAGTTTTCTTTTCCGGCCACTTATGCAGCCAGCTACTATGATTCGGCATCAGGTCAGTACTTTTCGGCCACACTAACGAAATCGGGTTCTCCATACTTCTCTGGCGCTGTCACGGTAACACCTTTATATTGGGATCACGAAGGATACGAGTACGATCCGGTAAACAATACAAAGCTAGGGTATATGTCTAATAATTCAAGTACCTATTACAGCGGTCAATGCCTTTATTCGGACCCACCAAGACGGCCGGTGACCTATTACGGGCCACCGGCTGAAGATGGGCTGGGATGGGTGCAGTATAAAGCACCTGAATGGGACGGAGCGCTGCAGGATGCCGAAAAGGAGCCGTGGCGCTCTATTTGTCTTTTTGAATTTGGCGTAGCGAGATTCAGAAGTGTATCAGGTAATTTCAATCGCTATCGAAAACCGGTCCGTATATTCTATAGCCGAACAACCAGCATACAGTATATCTATCAAAAGTATTCGGGTACAGCCACTGTAATGGATACGGAAATAACATATACGGGGATAGTTTTTCTTCAACTTCCTGACCCCCCAGATCTGCCCGATCTAACGTTTGGTGACGACAGTACGATATTATCATCTTATTATGCCGGTAAAGATATTGTGATATCAATACAAGTAAAAAACCTTACCGCGCAGAGCGTACCGTCCGTGGATGTCCGACTACAGATTGGCGCCGAAACCAAGACCGAACAAATATGCGTTCCCGGGAACGGTATCAACATTGCGGTTTTCCGAATAACAACGCCCACCGAGCTAGGTACATATCCTGTGATTCTGACCATTGATCCATATGACAAGATATTGGAGCAACCGCCGGACGGTGAGCACAACAATCAGTCTAATGCGATCGGTACGATTAGATATGACGGCTCATCCGGCTCAATCAAAATAGATATAGTGGAACTGGTGCGCAATGACTTGCCCGATCCCGCCGATTTACGCATGGAAGCTGATCACTATACCCGAAATAAAAGCGCGCCTGTGTTGCCAACACTCGCCAAGAGTACGTTGCATGTCTGGACGGAATACCGGTACGAAAACGGCCAGTATGTGAAAAAAAGCTATTAGGCACAGCTGTCAACAACATTCGAGATCACTCCGGACCCAAGAGTATATATCAAGAATTATCCGGATATGACGGAGTCGGGTTTTGGCGTGTATGCAACAGCATCTACATCAGTTAATACCAACTACGACTACTCTGAAAAGCTGGTCGGGCCTCAAATGTATTGGGTATTCTATCCCGAAACATCATACTGGCTGTATAGCGTTTGGAACCGATATGCAGACACGCTTGAGTACCAAAGCGGCGTATTCGGACAAATAGGTGAAACCTTTTGGCAGTATGCAGTGAGTATGTATTCAGTCACAGAGAGCCGTCTTCATTATACGCCTGTGTGGTTCCCTGATGGCCTGTACGAAGCCGTTGGACAATCTTTTTACGGATGGTCACCTGCAGGCCAGATGTACCAACAGATCAGCGACACGGTAGATATCGTAGGCAACATGTACGATCGATTCCCCGTGCTAAATCGATAACAGTTCATCAGAGTACTAAATCAATTTACCGGAACATGCGTAACTAGCGGTCTTTGCCAATCGGTAAGGGCTTCTTTTGTATGCAAAAATGAATCAATAACGAGGAGGTTTTTCATGAAAATTTTTCGGAACAAGCTGTTAGTCGGGCTGCTGAGCATCGCCTTGGGGCTAGTGGTGGTCTTTATTATGGCACCAGCTGCGTCAAGTGAGCAGATGATGACAGTCAATGTATGTACAGCTATTGTGAATATTGAGACTGGTACAGTTCTCACGACGGATATGCTCAAGACAATTCAAATGCCAGCTAACTTCGCTCCAATCGATGCGATAGCACAAGGAGTAAACAGTATTGGCAAATATGCAACAACAAAAATATTTGCTGGTGATGTCATAACCGCTGCCAAGCTGACAGATGCGATTGTGCAAAATGATACATATGCGCTGGCAACAGCAAAGGGAAAAATGGTTGTATCCGTCACAGTGAAAAATTTATCAGTAATGGCAGCGGCCAGAATAGAATCTGGTGATGTAGTCATGGTCATGGCGCTTATGGATAGCTTAAACAGCAATAAATATAATATCGACAACTTTGATAGCACGGGAATAGTAACATCGGTTATTGACAGTGAAACATCCACCACGCCAGAAGCAAAAACAAAAGACATAACGGAAACCGAGCCTACTGCCGTTATATATCCCGAACTAAAATATATGGAGATTGCCGCGATTGTGGCCAGCACGGGCGAAGATGCGAAGGTGAGTGCGGAGCTGAGTGATAAGGAAAAGAATAGTGTGCCCGTAACGATATCGTTTTACGTCACAGAAGAACAAGCTAGACGTCTAGCTGAACTGGAGAAGAACGGTACAATTTATATCGCGTTCGTTGCCCGCGGTGAAGAAGCCTATGCATTTATTCCAGAAACGGAAAAAGTGTTGCTGCCGCACAAAAACGAGTATTAAGGAGGTATCCCATGATTATTGCAATATGGGGCAAGTCTGGAACAGGAAAAAGCGTTATTGCAAATGAGCTTGGTCGATTTTATGCGCAACGTGGCAAAGTAACTGTTGTCGTTGACACAGACATGACGCAACCGACGCTGCCACCAAGATTGCCTGGTACGCCGGATAATAAAAAAACATCCCTGGGCACAATATTCGCATTACCACAGGTGCGTGATGCTCATATGTTTTTTCACCAACAAACTAAAGAGACCGGTCTTTTTTTCTCAGGGCTGATAAAAGACGATAACTACTTATCGTATGAGATTGGTATGAAGCAATACAAGCAAGCTTCGTTTTTTGTTACAGCCTGCCAGGATGTCACGGATGTAATCATACTTGACTGCTCTGGCCAGAGAGGCGATCCTTTTCTCGCGGTTGCACTGGATTTAGCTGATCATTTTGTGCTGGTGCATGCGCCGGATACAAAGAATGCTTGTTGGTATCTAGCCGTTAAATCTTTATTATCCAAAAAAAGAAGTGAAAACAACGGTTTGATATATCATATTGCAAATACAGTACAGAAACATCATGCGGTTGCTGAGTATGAGAAAACCACTGGTGTTCAGTTTACCGCTATGCTACCGTTCAGCCGCAGCCTTAACGAAATGGACGGTCAAGGGCACTTTGCATCGTTAAGTTGTGACCGTCAGGGCAGGGTGTGGCAACGGCACTTTAAATCGGATTTTGCAAGAATATTGGAGAGTGATTCGCATGGATAATAAAGTTGAGATGGATAAAGATTATGATTCGTTAGGAGAATATTTATACGAGTGCAAAAATAACAATCAGGCACAGGGGGGTATTACTTACGAAACCATACTAGAAAAAACAAGAGAACACATTAGCGAAAAGTATAGTGAGAAACTGTCGGCAGTAATTACTGATTCCGGGGCGAGTGATGCTGTACGCCATTTGATTTGCGACTTTGTCAAAGAGTCTGATTTAAGGCTTGTTGGAAAGGACATTAACCAACTCACGGACATGATCTTTGACGACATGGTCGGGTTTGGATTTTTGGAGAAATATATTCTTGATGATGAAATCGAGGAAATCAACGGCAACAGCTGGAAGGATATCGAAATCGTCACGATGGACAAATACTATAAGCTTAAAACACACTTTGAGTCGCCACAGCGAACTGTTGATATTGTCAAAAAAATGGCTCGACTTGGCGGTATGATACTTGATAATCAAACTCCCATCATTGATTCGTATATTCGCAAGGGTATCCGGTTATCAGCGGCTATCCCTCCTGTTGTTGACGATGATACAGGTGTGGCCTTTTCGCTTCGCCGCCAACGCATGATGAAAACAACGGCTTTCGATCTATTAAATTGGAAGACGGCAAGCAAAGACGAACTGAATTTCTTGACAATGTTAGTTGACCATGGCATTTCTGTAGGTATCGCGGGTGCTTGTAGTTCGGGTAAAACAACAGACATATCATTTTTGTTAAATAGCGTGGATATTAGCAAACGTATCTACACTATCGAAGAAAACCGAGAGCTGGATTTGACGCGGGAAGATGAGAATCATATCATATCGAGTCGCATCGTCCATCTTTGTACGAGAGAAAGCACAACGGACAAAATGACGATCGATGCCAATAAATTGCTCAGACACGCATTGAGGTTTAATCCGGATATTATAGCCGTCGCGGAAATGCGTGGCGCAGAAGCCATGACGGCACAGGAAGCGGCCAGAACAGGCCATGCCGTTGTCACAAGCCTACATGCAAATAATGCACGGGCAGCTTACGACCGGATACTATCGATGTGCCGCATGAGTGGTAGTGGTGCTAAATTAGAGGACACCACGCTTTTGCGGTTTATCGTCGAAGCATTTCCGGTCATGGTTTATAAAAAACAGTTGACAGATGGCTCCCGGCGAATTATGGAAATCGTGGAGGCAACCGGCCTTGAAAATGGTGTCATTAAAGTGACTACACTTTTTCAGTTTGACATCGAAACCGAACAGCATTTACAGGTAGATAGCATTTCTGACATGCTGGCTCAACGGTTATTGGATGACGGTGTCGATAAGAAAATGCTTCAACGATTTTGCTCAAAAATATTCTTTGATGATTCAATAGGAGGCAAGCGATATAATGCAGTTTAATATTATAGGCGCCATATTGATTATTATGGGCTTGTTTCTTATATGTCGTGTGGATCCAGTTGTCTTTATCAGTTTGCTTTCAAAGCCGTGGCGAAAAAAGAGAGCAGCAAAAGAACGAATTAAAAAGATAATCGGAAAACCGCCAAGCAGGCTTCGTCAGTTAATCAACGACAGTAAAGAAATGCTTGATTCGGCGAATATGGGCGGTGACATTAGGCGATATCAATTAAGCGCGATATTGCTGGCGGTATTAGGCATATTAATTGGTACAGTAATGGACAACCTTATGGCCACAATTGTTTTAGCGTTGGGCATGTTAATTCTTCCAATTATTTATATCCAATTAAAAACAGGTACGTATATACGACACCTTAATGATTCGATTGAAACAGCATTGTCGGTGGTCACAAACTCATATGTACAATCAGGGGATTTGTTGGATGCTGTTAAATCATCATTGAAAGCTATTCCGGCTCCAATGGATGATATATTCCGTAAATTCTTAGTTGAGGTTGAGATGATCGACAACAACGTGGTACAGGCACTATACAATATGAGCAACCGTGTAAACCGGCGACATTGGAGAGAATGGTGTGCAGCAGCGCGTCACAGCCAATCAGACCGCGAAATACGGTACGCTATGCCAGGTATAGTTGAGCGCCTTAGTGAGTACCGTCAGGTACAAATGGAAACGGATACAGCCATGCGCAGGATGTACACGGACTATGGGCTTATGGTTGTGATTATATTGAGTGTCATTCCCATTATGGCCATGATTATGCCTGAATGGTTTAATGCGTTGATGTATACATTGGTTGGTAAAATCACGTTGGCTCTGGTACTAATGACGATGTTTCTTTGCACAATCGGCGTTGTCTTAAGCAACAAGCCGATTGACGCAGATTAGGAGGGCTGATAATACATGAAAATATGGATCTTACTGGCGCTAGGGGCGTTTTTTTTATCCTATGGTCTTTACAAAGCAGTTATACATATTCTCTTATTACCATCTGGTGATACTAAAATGGCATTCAGGCAACTCTTTGGTAAAAAATCATTTAAGCAAAAAATATACGATAAGCTTGTGTTGCCGTTTGCAAAGGTAATCTCTAAGAATATTCATCTTTCAGACTATAAAAAGCGTTGCTGGAAGAGTGATTTACAGCGAATGGATATCGATAAAACACCAGAGTTATATATCAGTGAAAATTTATCAAATTCGATATTGATTGGTATAGTAGGGTTTATGTTTATACCTGCGGGTATGCAGTTTGTAACCATAATGCTTATCATATACGCTGTTATGCTGTACCGAAAAAACAGCAGTCACTTGAAAAACTCGATTAGGAAAATGAATAAAGACATTGAAGCGGAACTGCCTCGTATGGTTGAGACACTTAACTATACCCTAGGGGATAGCAATGATCTAATAAAGTTCTTTGAAAGGTATAGACGTGTAGCTGGAGCTGCAATGGGCAAGGCTCTGGATCGGCTAATATTTGATGTTAAAACGAACAATACCGAAGATGCTTTACGCGAATTCGACAGGTCTCTTGCCATACCTTCAATCGCAACGTTTGTGTCAGCGTTGTTAGGTATCACTCATGGTGTTGATCAGCGAACAACGCTAATCATTTTGGAAAAAGATTTTCGGGCTCGGCAGCGCGAAATACTACGCAAAGAAATGGATAAGCGCCCCGGTAAAGTAAGGCTTGCATGTGTGATTATGGTCTTTGGTATGGCGATATTAATGCTTGTACCATTAATTATAATGGTTATTCGAACTCTAGGAGAAACAGGAGTTGTTTAATTACTAATATAAAATAAAGGAGAAAAATTATGTTCAAAACACTTTGTATGAAAGCAGAAGAAAAAGCCTTAAAAATGAGAGCGTTCATTTGGGCAAAAAAGACTAAAACTAAATTGTTTCTAAAGCAAAATTCAGGAGAGGGTCTATTTACGGATGTCATTTTGGTTGTTGTCATTGTTGCGGTTGTGGGCGCAATTGTATACGGTGTATTACAGTTGTTTTTTCCCGACATCATTACTGGCGTGATGGATAAAGTGCAGCAAGGGATTGATGGCATCGATATGTTTGATGGACAATAATTTTCCGAAGCCTGTGGGTATTGTACACATATCAATACTCACAGGTATTCTTTCAAAAGGAGTATAGCGCAAATGAAAATGAGAGCAAAAGCGTTTATCAAGGATAGATCTGGCGGCATGTATGTAGATGTAATATTGGGACTTATGATCATCATTATCGTTACCGCCGTCATGGTCACATTGTTTCCGGCGTTTGCGCTGGCACAAGAACTGAATCAGACGGCACGGATGGCCGCGCGCATCGTAGAGGTAACCGGACGTATCGGCGAAGAAGTTTATGAGGTCATCTATCATTCTGCGAATATGGCTCCAGACAATGTTGAATGGGTTGTTAATTATTACAATGAAGATGACCGTACCATCCAACTGAAAAGCACGTTCACTGTGATTCTAACAAAGCAAGTTCCCATCACTATCATGCAGCCTTCCTTCGGATCGCCCATACAGATCATACTGACACTCAAAGCAGATGCTTCGGGAGTCTCGGAGGTATACTGGAAATGAACAGATTAAAGAATTACCTCAAATCGAAAGATGGTAATATTACTTTTCTATCAATAATTCTTTTTGCCGTGATTGTTTTTGTCGCGCTGGCCATATACACATGGAGCATACTCTATACGAATTATTACGGCGCGCAACTTGCCATGGAGCGGTCGATCAACAGCTCTGTGGCAGAGTTTTTGAACAGTTATGAGGTCAAGGATGTGATTTACCGTGTTGATTCCGAAGCGATGAAAGACTTAATCGCTAAGAATATGATAAATAACGGCTTGACCGCACAGGGAGATGTGTATGCGCTACTGAAGGGTGACTATGTTACTTACAGTATTGCCGATGTAAATATTTATGGAACGGACAAGTATGTGACCATTTCAGGCATGTTTGAAATGAATATGCCTTGGGGTATGGCTAAAGGCATCGTATGGAGAATACCTGTATCGGCCACCAGCCGACTGATGTTCATATCACGGGCAGAATAGGATTCAGTTATGGCGAATTGGTTGTTGTATGTGAGCATCGTCATGGACGCTCTTTTCTTAGGTGCTCATATTTGGGCTGCGCTGATAGACTTCAGAAAAAGGGAGATACCCAACGTCACAGTGATAATAATTGTAGTCTTGGGGGTTATAGCGGCCATTATTAGCGTATCAGCAGCTGATCACATCTTAGGATTGGCAATTGTCCTGCCTCTCATTATACCGGGTTTATTGGGGCATATGGGCGGTGGAGATTATAAACTGCTATTAGGGACAGGTTTATACCTTGGATTAACACAAAGCCTCATAGCGGTCGTTTTGAGCGTTCCAGCGACTTTATGCATCGCGGTTTATTTACTTGCTAAAAAGAAAACATTGAAAAATATTCGCGTTCCCCTTGCCCCGATCATCGCGTTTGGTTGCGTGGGAAGCGTGATCGTAAAATGGATAATATAAAAAGGAGTTTAATGTTAGTGAAAACTAATGAAATTGAAAAAATGGTTAGGTTTATAAATGAAGAAGAAGGCAGAGATATAACCCCGAGGCATCATAGCATCCAAGATATAAAAACGAGATACTTAAAAGCAATTGATGCGATCCTCGCCAATGAGTTTAGGGCTGATCCAACTCCAGAACAGTTATATCTTTATAACAAATGCGCTCAAGAAAATGCGCCTACTGATAAGAAAACAATCTCCGAACGAAAAGCATATTTTTCAAAGATGACAAAGACCGGACGTAGCGATCATACGGTTAAGCCTGACAGGGAAAGATAGGTTTATCAATACATGGAAGGTGCATTATGGGAAAATACGATGCAATTAAACGAGAAATAAACGAAGCAATGTTGTCACAGAATCAAAAAGAAGATATCATTATTTTTGATCCAGCAGAAGAATATGGGATGCTGGCGCAAAGGCTCTGTGGTATAATTACATCGAAGCGAGGTGATAACATGACAATTAAGGAGCTGTGCAGAAGTATTGGAACCGAATCTTTTGAATTCAGGCTTGGGCAATTCTTAGATGACTTTAAGCATAGTGACAACAGGATTCTCTTAATTAAAGATGAGCCTGAATATGTTATGGATCATGACAAAGAGATGTGTTTCATCGCTGGAGCCGTACACAAGCTTTGTAACGACTACAAAATTGAATATCCAGAGTGGATTTTTAAAAGAGAGTATTATCTTGATAAGAGGGTGTATGCTTTCGGCTCCCACGATGAGGATTTTCATCGGTATTTACGGCAAACATCGCCTTGGGAGTTTAGTTGTCGCAATTACTTTGTTCCCGATAACACATTGCAGAGGGTGTAATTATGGCCAACGAATTAACCAAAGAAGATATCCTTCGATATTTTGATGTTCTTAACGAACATTTAAAAGCGCGAGGTATAAACGGCGAAATTATCATGTGTGGCGGCGCATCGCTTTCGTGCATATACAATGCGCGTAACTCCACACATGATATTGACGCTGTTTTTGAGCCTGCAAAAGATTTCAGAGAGATTATAAAGCAAATTGCGGATGATCATAATCTAACTGATGACTGGCTTAACGATGGCGTTAAGGGCTTTCTGTCAAGCAATATGACAAGTACGATATATAAAGAGTATTCAAACCTATCCGTCCGATCTATTGATGCAGATGGTTTACTTGCGCTGAAGCTCACCTCGGCCAGGCTTTTCTCAACTGATAAACAAGACAGCATTTGTTTGATGAAACACCTTGGCGTTCAGTCAGAGCAAGAAATGTTTGATATTGTCGATAAATATATCCCAAAGCGACAACAAAGCTTAAGAAGCTATTATTTTTCCAAGGAAGCTTTCCAAGAATACAGCGAGAAAGGCATTGAGAAAAAGTCTATTTCCCAACGGAAGGACTTATATTCACAAAAGGCTCAAAAAACAAAAAGAGACAGGGAAAAGCCAGACAGAGAAAGATAATTTATATGTAAGACATCATTTTTGATGTCTCGACATCACTTTTAATGTCATAATTTCTTACTTTCAGTATTACGATGGGCATCATTTTTAAAAGAGACATCATTTTTGATGTCTCTTTTATTATGGGGAACCGCAAAAAAGGAGCATCATATGATTAATGCATTACACATCCAAAACATAGCTGATAAGACGCTTGAACAATTATCGCAAGGCGAACACTGGTGTGATTATTTGTCTCAGCTCGGCAAATTATACAGATACCCATTTAAGAGCAGTTTACTTATTTATGCCCAAAGCAAAAGTATCAATGCCTTTGCGACATATGAACAGTGGAACACCCTTGGCAGACAGGTAAAACGCGGAGAACATGGCATAAAAATCATTGTTGAGGCAAAGGAATCGCAAAAGATTCAGACCGTGTTTGATATATCGCAAACAAGCGGCGCTGAAGCTTATATATGGAGCTTTGACAATATTCATGAGCAGTATTTTATTAATTTGTTTTCTAGGGAATACGGTCTTTCAGATAAAATTGATTTTCAAAATTCATTGATGAGTGCGACTAGTAAAGTTACCTATGATAATATGTCAAAGTTTATAAACATGCTAGATAAAAAAAATGATGGTAAATTTGTCAGCACCTTTGCAAGTATGTTAGATTTAAGTGTACAGACGGCAGCGTTGGTAAGGTGCGGCTTTAACGGATTTAGCCAGGAGCTATTTAAGTATATCGAAAGTTTCTCAAAAAATGAACTTATCACACTCGGCAACGCGGTAACCTCTTTGACACGGGGAGTATTAACACCGATAGAAAGGAAGATGAAGGATGAAAGAAGAGGACGCACAGGTGAAAATGATAACATTCGATATGATCAAACCGGAATTCAGAGCCAATTATACGCAGGAGCTGCTGGATGCGGGGATGGTGGAAGCCAGCGATCTGATCGACAACGATCCCGATCCGGTGCCCGAAAAATTCATAGCGCTGGACATCGTGGTGAGCGAATATCACCAGAAGGTGTTGGAAGCGTCGGCAACGGATATCGGCAGATACGGCTTGATGAGATTGAGCCATCTGCAGGAGCACAAGCCGGACATGTACGCGCGGATGATACTGGACGAGACGCTGCTGGAGCATTGCGCGGAGATCAACCGGAGCATACACGACACAATCAACGCGCAGCGCAAGAAGTGGGAGTATCTGAAGGCCAATCAGATGGAATATGTGAGCCGGTGCAGGATGCTCGAAAGCGATCTTCTGAAGGAACTGGTCTATACGTCGTAAGCGAGACAACGATTGGAGCGGATACCGCTCCTTTTTTATTGGATTATCACATCACTGACGACAATCTCGGCGCTGGCGGCGCGAAAACCAAATATGGATTTAACGTTGCCGCAATTCGCACACTAAAACAAATTGAGAACGACGGCCGCATGGCCACAGCCGAGGAACAGGCCATTCTCTCCCGATATGTCGGCTGGGGTGGCATTGCTCAAGCCTTCGACGTGGAAAACGCTTCATGGGCAAAAGAATACGCCGAGTTGCAGCAGCTACTCGCAGACGGCGAATACCGTTTGGCGCGCGAATCGACCCTTAATGCACATTACACATCCCCCACCGTCATTAAGGCGATGTATAAGACAATTGAAAAGATGGGAATCACATCCGGTAACATGCTAGAGCCGTCATGCGCAGTGGGTAATTTTTTCGGGTTGCTCCCCCATTCTATGGTTGGCGTTAAGATGCACGGCGTTGAGCTGGACAGCATATCTGGCCGCATTGCGCGGCAGCTTTATCAGAGTGCGAATATTGATATACAGGGATTTGAAAACACCAGATATCAAGACGGCTATTTCGATTTTGCAATCGGAAATGTTCCGTTCGGTGATTATACTGTTCATGATCCGCAGTTCAATAAGTATCGGTTTAATATCCACGATTACTTTTTCGCCAAGACACTGGACAAAGTTAAGTCGGGCGGTGTCATTGCGTTCATCACCAGCAAAGGCACGCTGGACAAGGCAAACAACAGCGCCCGCAAGTATATTGCACAGCGGACGGAACTCGTCGGTGCAATCCGTCTACCCAACACGGCATTTTACAAAAACGCGGGAACACAGGTTACCACCGACATTCTGTTTCTCCAGAAGCGTGATCGCGTCATGGACGTGGAACCGGATTGGATACATCTTGACAAGACTGATGATGGCATAACCGTAAACAGCTACTATACGGAACATCCCGAAATGATGCTTGGGCGCATGGTGGATAACGACGGAATGTACGGGAATAAGGATACGGCTTGTGTGCCATTTGAGGGCGCTGACCTGGCTGAACAACTTGACGAAGCTATCCAAAACATCCTTTTTGAAGCTGACAGGCTTCTGCACCATGAGCCAGTAAAGGTCACGGATGTGGAAAAGGTTATTTCGGCTGATCCGGATGTCCGGCGTTACAGCTATACGCTTGTAGACGACATCGTATATTTTCGAGAAGATCAAACTATGCGGCTGGAGGATGTCAATGAAGACGCCATCAGAAGGATAAAAGGGCTCATGGAAGTACGAGACCTTGTTCGGGCGATAATTGACATGCAAGTTAATGACCTACCGCTTGTGCAAATCCAAAATGCTCAAGAAAAGCTGAATGAGATTTATGACGCGTTTGTCCAAGAATACGGGAGAATCAATGCGCCAAAAAATGAGCAGATATTCAGCGAAGACGACTCGTACCTGCTGTTGTGTAGTATTGAGCGGTATGATAGCGACGGGAAGTTTGTTGGCAAGGCCGATATTTTCGACAAACTTACGGTGCGTCCCCATAGAGAAATTACACATGTTGATACCGCAATAGAGGCGTATGGGGTCAGCCTGGCCCGCAAAGGCAGGATTGACCTTAATTATATGTCCGAACTCACTGGGAAGTTTCAGCATGAGCTAACTGAAAGCTTAAAAAGCGTCATTTACAAAAATCCAGTGACGGGTGCATATGAAAGCGCAGATGAATACTTGAGCGGCAAGGTCAATCTGAAGCTCCAGCAGGCGCGGAATGCCGGTGCAGAATACGCCTTAAATACCGATGCCCTTGAAAAAGTTCAACCAAAGCGCCTTGAGGCGATGGACATTGATGTTAAGCTGGGTACCATATGGATTCCTGCAGAAGATTACACAGCTTTTATGCATGAGCTTTTCGAAACATTTTGGTATAACAGGCAAGCCATTATGGTAAACTACTCCCCTATCACCGGCGAATGGAATATCTCCAACAAAGGCCGTGAAAGCAGCTCTGTCGCTGCTGAGCAGACCTACGGTACGTCACGCAAGAGCGCCTATCAAATCCTTGAAAACGCCTTAAATCAAAGGCCAACAAAGGTATATGACGTTCATGAGGACAACGGAAAAAGGGTCAGCGTGCTGAATAAACGAGAAACCATGCTGGCTAGCCAGAAGCAGGTCCTGATCGAGCAAAAATTCAAGGACTGGATTTATAAAGATCAGAGCCGACGTGAACGCTTAGTGGATTATTATAACGAGCATTTCAATAACGTTCGCCCTCGTGAATATGATGGTTCGTACATCGAATTTATCGGAATGTCGCCGGAAATTAAATTAGAAACGCATCAGGTCAACGCCGTCGCAAGGCAGTTGTACGGTGGTAACGCTCTGCTGGCGCATTGTGTAGGCGCGGGCAAGACATTTTCCATGTGTGCTGCCGGCATGGAGGGTAAAAGGCTCGGGTTATGGAACAAAAACATGATTGTTGTCCCGAATCATTTAACAAAACAGACTTCGCTTGAGTTTCTCAGGCTCTATCCAGTTGCGAATATTCTTGTCACCACAAAAGACGATTTATCCGCTAAAAATAGAAAAAAGTTTTGCTCGCGGATAGCCACCGGTGATTATGATTTCGTCATAATCGCTCATAGCCAATTTGAGCGTATTCCCTTATCGGACGAAAGACAGGAAGATTTCATTGCTCGTCAAATTGATGAAATTGTAGAGGGTATGGAAAAACTCAAACGCGTCCAAGGGCAGGAGTTTAATGTTAAGCAGATGGCAAAAACGAAAAAACGGCTGGAAGCCAAGCTCAAGAAGCTCAATAACGCTGAAAAGAAAGACAGTGTTGTGCTATTTGAGGAATTAGGCGTTGACCGCTTGTTTGTGGATGAAAGCCATGAATACAAAAATCTGTTTGTGGCCACGAAAATGAACAACGTGGCGGGCATATCGTCCAGCGAATCTCAGAAAGCGACAGACATGTATTTAAAATGCCAGTATCTCAATGAAAGCAGCAGCAAAATCACATTCTCCACCGGCACGCCGATCAGCAATTCGATGGCCGAGCTGTATACGGTACAAAGGTATCTGGCAATGAGTGCTTTAAAAGAACGTGGCCTTGAGCATTTTGATAACTGGGCAAGCTGCTTCGGCGAAACAAAAACAGCGTATGAGGTTAATATTACTGCGCAGGGCTTCAAGGTGACGACACGGTTTGCTCGGTTTACGAACATACCCGAGCTGATGAACATGGTGCGCGAGTTCATGGACATTCAAACCGATGATATGCTCGATCTCGACCGGCCTCGGCTTAAAGGCGGCGCTGTGCAGACCATTACGACAAAACCCACAGAAATCCAAAAGAAATTTATTCAAAGCCTAAATGATCGTTACGAAGCGCTGCCAAATGATAGTGACAACGCGCTATGCATCACAAACGACGGCCGAAAAGTAGCCATCGATCAGCGGCTGATCAATCCCCTTCTACCTGACGAAGACGGTAGCAAGGTGAATGCGCTGGTGCAGAATGTTTATAACATTTACGAAGAGTCAAAAGCTACCCGCTCAACACAACTCGTTTTCTGCGATGTTTCTACGCCAAAGCCAGGTGGTGCATGGAGCGTCTATCAGGATATCAAAGATAAGTGGATTTTCAAAGGTGTTCCGGCTACCGAAATTGCGTTTATTCATGATGCCAAAAACGACGACCAAAAGGAGACTCTCTTTGCCAAGGTTCGCACCGGTAACGTGCGTATACTTGTAGGATCAACACAGAAGATGGGTACCGGTACCAATTGCCAAAAACGATTGTTAGCGCTACACGATCTGGATGTGCCGTGGCGGCCGTCGGATCTAGAGCAGCGTCATGGGCGCGGTTTACGCCAAGGCAATGATAACGACGAAGTCAGCATATACCGCTACGTCGCCGAAGGTACGTTTGACACTTATAACTATCAGCTTCTTGAGCAAAAGCAGCGGTATATTTCACAAGTCATGACAAGCAAATCACCTTCCAGAAGCGTTGAAGATCTCGACGATATGACACTCAGTTACGCCGAAGTTAAAGCGCTGGCGACGGGCAATCCGCATATCCGCGAAAAAATGGAGCTGGAAGTCGAAGTGCAGAAGCTCAGGCTACTGAAATCAGAGCATTACAGCAATATTTACACGCTGGAAAACAAAATTGCCAGTGTGTTCCCGCGGCAGATAGAGCGACTCAAAGAGCAGATTGCAGCTTATATGAGTGACCTTGACACAGTAAAACCGTTTGCTGGGGCAGATTTTGCAATTGTTCTTAATGGCGTAATGTACGACGATAAAAAGCTGGCCGGAGAAGTATTGCTCAAAATATGCTCGCTCAAAAAGCAAACCGAAGGCACCATGGTCATTGGCACCTATAAAGGTCTCAATATGAATCTTAAGCTTAATTCTTTTGATTTAAGATACGAAATCAGCCTGGTTGGTCAAGCGACACATCGACTTGAACTTGGTCATGACCTGTTCGGCAATCTGCAGCGTATAGAGAACAAGGTGCAGGCATTCGGTGAAACGCTGGAGAATCTCTACCGCCAGCTGGACAGAGCAAGAGAACAGCTGTGTGCAGCCGAAAAAGAAGTTAAGCTGCCCTTTAATAAGGAACAGCAGCTGACTGATATGTTGATACGGTTGGATGAAATTAATCATATGCTGGACATGGACAAGCCTAATAAGCACGATAAGGTTGTCGAGTGTAATGACGATCGCGAATCAAATTCCCTAACAAAAAATGAAATGGAGCTTAAAAGATGATAATCAGAAATATTGATGTCATAAAGTTTGTTGATCGTATATGCGGTACGTATGGCCGCGCAAACACCTTTGGCAATTTGTCAAATGTACTTCGGTCAAAGCAAAAGGATTATTTACTTTTGATAAGCGACAGTGGATTGGCAATGCTCAAGGCGAAAGACTGTTACGTGAAAGACTCGTCTGACAATTGGACATTCAGAGGATTCAAAGATAATACCAACACCAACATGCTTATGATTGAGATAAAACAGATTGATGGTGATCATGTCATCGGTAATATTGCCAAGGTTGAGTATGATCAATTTTACAACCTGATTAAGAATCAGGAACAGCCACTCAGAAAGTATGTGCTTTTAAAAAATGAAAAGCTGACAACGTATTCGATTGATGAAGTTGAACTTGCTAATCTTGCAAAATTTGATGTGATCGAATGCTTGTCTGACAACGATGGTGGTATTTATGCCGCCATCGATTACATTAACAGCTTAACGCATACTCAACTTAAAACCGTTGACGTTAACACTTTCTTTTCTAGTCTGAAAGCTTCGGTCAACAGCAAAGCGAAAATAGCCGTCGTAATCCTAAAGCCAAAAAAGCAGCCGTATATTGATCATATTGTTGGTAGTATAGCATCGTTTCAAATCGAAGTGGACGGACTTATACGGGCTGTCCCGCATGCGATAGATGGGGAGTCGATTATCATTTGTAACGACAGCGATAAGAGGTACAATTACGTGCCAAACAGGCGCATCAACAACGATATGATTCACGGCACAATTGTTATTGCGGGATTCGATAACACAACAGGTGAGTTCAAATCGTTGACTCAAAAACAACAAAAAGAGTACGTTGAGAAGTATCGTGACAGGGACAGAGGCGATGATTCCTCAAAAATTATAAAGTAGCTTTATGTTGGAAGGAGATGTTCATGAACGACCAAAAGCCAAGTATTGACGGGCTTAATGAGATTTATCGAAAAACATGTCTGCTTGCGGATGAAATAGCCGACAAAGATGAAAGCAAAAAAGATGCTGATATCAGACTCGCCAATATGTTCATCAAATATGCCAAGATGCATAATATAAGTGGTAAGTTTGATCAGATATATGACGATGCGCTTTTGATTGCAACCTGCGAAAGACACTTGATGCATATCGGAAACGCCAACTACTTTGATGATAGGCTAACAGCTTATCGAAATAATATGGAGCTGCTACATATGCTTCGTGATGCACTGAAGCTGCTCGAAAAGTATGAAGCACAAATCACTTTCCGAAAAAAAGATTCCACCTTTTTAGATAGGATACACGATGGTCATATGGCAGAACTCGATAAGCTTGATATTGAAATTGAGAAGCTAACTGCCGAGCTTGATGCCAAACAAGAGGAATTATCCAAATTTGGATTCTTTGCAAAACGCACTATTCGAAAGAAAGACTATATAGCACTAGAAAAAGAAGCGAAAGGGCTCCAAGAGCAAAAGGAAAAACGGGCTGCCAGGTACTCAGCGCTAGAGGTTGAGTACGAACAGTGCCATACGGATTATCATACCTATATGCAGTTGTTGAGTTCCAACAACGAATCGAAGATATCAACGTATTTTTTCAGTAAGTACGACGAAGAATTTGAAAGAATATACGGCATATCAAACATATTCGAAGCTAATCGGGTATGGCTCAATAAACAAGTGGATGCTGTTATCAATAGAATTGGTGCTGATCAAAATGACTACCAACGGCTTCAGGACATGTTTGCACAGGCCATTGCTCACAGCTCTCACGGCTGTGTTGTTCAAATACCAAAACGCTTGGGAATTTTATAAACATAAATGATTGTAACGCAGATCCAATTGCTATGAAAACATTTGATTTGACATGGACAAGGGAGAGCTACAACGGCACGTTCTGTGCGCTGATTATCAAAGCTGAGGATGAAACTACAGCAAGAGCATATTTTTCGGAGTATAAGCCGGATGCGAAAATTGTTGGCATTTCCGAGGAATGCGACATTAAGGTCAAACAGAAAGGCAGTCGCAAGGGCTGCCTTTTCACATTACATCGAAAGGAGTATTTATTGATATGCCTGTATCAAGACGTGGAAAGAAGTATGTGACCGAAGAAATGATAGCTCATGCAAAAAGTATGGACTTGGTCACATATTTCCAGATGTTTGAACCGAACGAATTGGTGAAAGAGGGCAGCGGCTTTACCACTAGAACCCATGACAGTCTCAAGATGAGCAACGGTTTATGGCATTGGCAAAGCCGTGGTATCGGCGGCAAAGACGCACTCAAATACATCATAGTCGAAAAAGAATTACCTTTTGTTGAGGCTGTTGAATTGTTGTGCAGCGTTTCAGCCAATGGTATCTCAAAGGCGCATGAGCAAATAAAATCAGAGACACCTAAACCCTTTGAATTACCACAGCGCAACAGCAATCATAGGCGTGTGTTTGCTTATCTGGAATCACGAGGCATCAGCAATACTTTGATTAAGTATTGCTTACAAAAGCGCATACTGTTTGAAACGGCTGAATATCATAACGCATGTTTTGTAGGCCATGACAGCCAGAACAGGCCTGCATACGCTATGTTGCGGGGCACATTCACGAAAACACAGAAGCCATTTAAAGGCGAAGTTGAAGGCTCAAACAAAGCTTATGGCTTTTGCATCAAACCGACAGAGCGGTCTGACCGTTTGAGCGTATCGGAAAGCCCTATTGATATCCTATCCGTGGCAACGATACGCAAAAACAAGCTGAATTGTCACTACCTCGCGGTGGGCGGTGTCCACTGGAAAGCCAATCAACAATCAGAATATAAACTGCCAGTCGCTTTGGATCAGTATCTGAATGACAATCCTAATATAAAATCAGTCGGCTTGTTTTTTGACAATGATAAAGTCGGCCGGGGCGCGAGCAACGAAATCAAAAAGATTCTGGATGCTCGGGGCTATAATGTCATAGACATGCCCCCTGTCTTTGGTAAAGACTATAATGATATGTGTCAGCAGTTGCAAAAAAAAACACAGCACAAGGACATGACTCTCAGCAGATAAAGGACGGAAATGAATTGATATGAAGGGTTTGGTCTGTTCACTAGACATCACTTTTGATGTCTAGTAACGGGAAAAAATCAAAGATGACATCACTTTTGATGTCATTATCACAGACCGAATTGCTATTAGACATCGCTTTTGATGCCTTCTGGTTCAATTGTTGAAAAAAGTGACATCATTTTTGATGTCATACGATGTACAACCAGTTATTAACGCAATAAATAAGAGGAACTGTAACGTAATAAAAATCAAGGAGGTTGAAATGAATAGGGTTTACTGTATTGGGACGCTAATCGGCGAGCCATTTATTAGCAATAAGGAAGGCAAAAAGCCGTTTTGCCGTTTTAATATCGTGTTAGACGGTAACCAAACAGCCGAAATCAAATGTTATGACGATCAGGCCCAGGACTGTGCAAAATACCTTTCGGAAAACCGCAAAGTCTTTGTTGAAGGCCGAGTTTATCCGGGTTCCTATATCAAAGACCAACAGGTATACCCGAAGCTAGTGGTCAAAGCCGATTATATTGAATTTCTACTGAAAAAAGCATAATCATTTTGACAATCAGGCAGCGTTTTCATCTGTTTTGGTCACATGATTTTTTTCTAGAATGTAGCGCGGCAAAAATTTGCGATTTTTGCAGTTGCAAGTATGGCGTGTGTGTCCACACACGCCGAAATTGAAGGGGATATATCCCCTTCATCCCTTGTTAGGGCTCCGCCCTAATACCCGTTGCGTAAAACGAAAATTCTTATAAGGAGAACTTATTATGAGAACACGACTGATACCGACAAAAGTTATGCTAAACAGCAAGGAAAATGAGCACTTCCTCAAGCAAGTTGAAAAGTCGGGCCTGACAAAGTCAGTCTATTTGCGCAAACTCATTGCCGGCAAAATCATACACGCATCCAAGCCCGAAGAGTACTTTGAAGTACGCCGTTTGATTGCGAATATGGCAAACAACATCAATCAGATTGCGAAGGTGGCCAATACATGCAGCGAAGTAGACCATGGGCAAGTCCTTGTTTTACAGCAGATGGTGCAAAAGTGCTGGCAGCATATAAGAGATTTATAAAATTCGTTGATTTTATAACGGCATTCCGATATAATAATGTTGAGGTAAGTATTATGAGTATCAACGAATTATTGTTACAACGTGGTCTTACAAAATATAAACTCTCAAAAGCTAGTGGCATACCGTACACAACGATTAATGACATTTGTTGCGGAAAAACCAGCGTTGATAATTGTGCTGCGAAAACACTCTATAAACTTTCAAAAGTTCTCGGTACTTCAATGGAGGACCTAGTAGAAGGCATAAAAGTGGACTATCGAAGTACATTTGACGTATTCAAAAGCAACGTTTGTCATCAAGTAAAAGATATGGGCGATATTGATTTTCTTATTAGTACATTGGAATCAGATCGAATCCGTAAATATTTTAACAGACGGTGGTATCCTGAAAGCTTATATCTATTGGCAATGGTTGATTATTTAAGCCATGAGAACAACCTGCCCATCTGTAAGGAATATAACGATATCCGCACAAAAAAGCTGGCAGAACCAATATTTCCGCTTAGTATAGTCATGGCTAGTACAATAACAAAAAATGATCGTTGGAAAGAAAACAGTCTTCGCTGTGCAATACCTGAGTTCTTGCGTTACAACATTGTTGAAGGAGAGATTAGAAATGTCTTCTGAAAAATCGTTTACAAATAACAACATAGATTTTTACTTAAAAGAACTGGCGAAAGAATATCGAAGACTTTGCAGAAAAAACACGCCTGCCGAAATCATCTTAATCGGCGGCGCTTCTATTTTAATAAACTATGGATTTAGAGATGCAACCTATGATATGGATGCGATTATTTCTGCTCCTTCAGCCATAAGAGATGCTATTAACTGTGTAGGTGAAAAATACGCCTTATCAAAAGGATGGATTAATACTGATTTTATAAAAACAGAATCCTATTCACCAAAATTGATTGAGTTTTCTATTTATTATAAAACCTTTTCTAATGTACTATGCTTTAGAACAATTGCTGCAGAATACTTAGTTGCCATGAAACTTATGGCGGGTAGGTCATACAAGAATGATTTATCTGATATCGTTGGCATTATTGGCGAACACCGCGCAAGAGGAAACCCGCTTACTTACGAAATTATTGATAGGGCGGTTTGTAATTTGTATGGATCGTGGCAAGGCATCTCTGCAGATCAAAAAGAATTTTTAACTTCTATGCTAGAACAACCTGATTATGCAGCAATATATGAGTATTGCAGGACTTCTGAAAACCAATCAAAATCTATGCTTTTAGATTTTGAGCAAAGATATCCAAAAGTATTAAATCAAGATAACATGAATGCTGTTTTGGAAGAATTGAAGAGAAAAAAAGCTGATAAAGAGCTGGAATGACAAAAATTATAATTGTCGATTGCGAACATAAGCTTGAGAAAAAGGGAGACAGTCACATGGCTGTCTTTTTTATATTGTGAGGAAAATATGGCATACGCAAAAATACTGCCTATTAAGGCGCGGCTAGATGACCGTGTGGACTATGTATTAAACGAAGACAAAATGACGCTTGATGGCAAAGTCGATTATATCTTCAACGAACACAAGACAACGGGCGAAAACCATGTTATCTTTCAGAGCGCCATAAATTGCACTGTCGAAACGGCATTTGAAGATATGCAGGCCACCAAGAAGCGGTTTAATAATTCGGGTGGGCGGCTTGGGTATCATCTCATTCATAGCTTTAAGCCAAACGAGGTTGACCCCAAAACGGCGCACGAGATTGGTATACAATTGGCGACTGAGTTATTTGGCGATGAGTATGAGGTCATAGTGGGTACTCATGTGGATAAAGAGCATATACACAATCACATTATCTTCAACTCGGTTTCTTGTGTAACCGGCCGCAAGTACAGAAATAAGCTTGGCGAGTATTTTTACGATATTCGCGGCACATCCAACAGGATATGCAGAGCACATGGTCTAAGCATCATCATGGCCGGTAAAAAAGATCGGAAGCTCACCTATGCCGAATGGCTAGCGCAAAAGAATGGTGGTGTCACATGGCGGCAGCTTATCAAAAACGACATCGATGACTGCATTGTTCAAGCGTACAATTATGGCAATTTCCTCTCCCTCATGCAACAGAAGGGATATGAAATCAAACAGGGAAAACATGTTGCATTTCGGCCGTATGGAAAAGAGCGCTTCTCGCGCGGCTACAAGATAGGCAGAGGGTACAGCGAGACCGATATAAGAGCCCGAATCGACGGGAAAGATTTAGATGTTGAGCTGCCCCGCATTGAAAAGGTCATTCAGGCCAAACGTGAATACATCCCGTTTAAAAAAGTGACAGGTTTAAAGGCACTGTATGTGCATTATCTTTATGTACTCGGGAAAGCGGGGAAGAATCAGGTACCCAATCATCTTACGAAAACCATGCAAGCGGATATAATAAAGATTGACGATATCATCAGTACCTCGAATTTCTTGCATAAACATGATATTGACACCATTGATGAGCTGATCGGCTTTAAGCAAAAGTGTCTTAATAAAATCGAACATCTAAAAGCCCAAAAGCCCAACGGAATAAAAAAAGAACTCAATCGGGCGCTGCTCGATGTCACCATCTATCAGAACGCTTACGACATGTACATAAACGGCGGTTTCGATGGAATGAAAGAGGAAGCACGGTGGTATCAGACAGCCCGTGACTACTTGAAAAGCAACGGGTATGACGAGCCTAATCAAATTGATGAGCTGCGCTCACAAGTCAATATCGATGTAGATACCATCGCCGTCTTGAACGGCGAGATGTTCCGACAAAACAGACTGGTAAAGGAGTGTGATAAAGCAATTAATAGACACGAAGAGCTATTAAAAAAGGTTGAACAACAACAAAAACTATATCATGAAAAGGAGAGAGAAAGAGATGTCAGCAGAAGTATCTGATCAGGTTGTTAAAATGATGTTGAACGGTGTTGAGGTCAGCGCTAAAATCGCGGGGAAAGCGACTAAACATCTTGTCGCATGCTTGTATGCTTTGATGCACGGAGACAAAAAAATCAGTGGAAATACTAGCGTTGCTAAGATTGTGACCCAAAGTAAAAATATCAGGGTTTTCAATGTTAAAGATGAGGACCTTAAGACGTTCAAGGTATTGGCTAAAAAATACGGAATGCTGTACGCAGTCATAAGAGATAAAAACTTGGGTGATGGTTTAAAGGACATAATGGTGAAAGGCGAAGATGCCAGCAAGCTCCAACGAGTTTTTGATATTATGGGTTATGGAGATGTTGACCGTGATGAGCAGATTATCGAAAACGACGATAAAAAAAAACAAGCATCCAGACAAGAACCAAAATCGCAAAAATCCAAATCAGAACGCACAAATACGGATAAAAAACAATATGAAAAAAACAATTCAGTCGATAAGTTTGATCTGCAGCCTGACCCCGTTAACGGACTTGATGGCAAAGACCCCAATGAATTGTCACCCATAGGGGAATTTGATCTGCAGCCTGACCCCGTTAACGGACTTGATGGCAAAGACCCCAATGAATTGCCTCCTACCAACAAAAAAGAACTGGCAAAACAGATGCACGGCAAAAGCATAAACGAAAGAAAAGACCTTGCAAATGGATATATTCAAAACAAAGATCAAATCAAAAAACCAAAATTAAAGACAATGCAAAGAAGCAAGTAGAAAGAGGTAATATCAATGTCGAATACACCCGCTATTATGTGTAGACTTTGCCACGTCGATGTCGTTTCGTCACTAATAAAAATCTGCAATAGCCTGTATGACGGGTTTCCTATAAAGCAGCGGAACAATCTTCGGGATTACATTCATCGGGAAGTTAATCTTGGTAATTACTTTTTGCTTGTTTTATTAGATTCGACAAGCGTTGAAGTTTTGAATGAATTTAAGGTATATATAAACAATTCCGAAGAGCAAAAGCACATTAAAAAACTGCTGAATAGAAAGCTCCCGATTATATTGGCCGTATCGTTTTTTGATGATTATGAGTTTCCGCAAGGGGAGATATGTGTTGTCAGCTATAGTCGCTTGCTTGATAGGGTAAGTTCCATGACATTCTTTGAGAACCAGAATCACAAAAGACTATTGAGGTACATTAAAAGTCGAAGAATCGCATGGCGACTGTCATATAAGGCTGTAACAATTGAAGAATTCATTGAAGAATTGAGAAAGGAGCACCAAAATTGAATAAACCTCAGAACAAAAAAGCCAGCATGATTATACTGCTGGTTTTGTTATTACCCGTCGTATGGCTGGCTATCAAGCTCTCAATGGTCTATGTACCAAATGAAATTATATGGAACTGGCTGCCGGCTGCAGCGGATACTATGAAAGCACCGCTTGATATCGAGTGGACTGACCATACGCTTGCGTGGGTTGGCATCTCGGCGTTGTTATACATATTCGTCATCGCCTATTACAAAATCTCAACGGGTAAGCGCAGGATTGGCAAAGAACATGGCAGCGCGGTGTGGTCAACATCTAACGAGATCAATAGAAAGTATTCTCAGGATAAAATAACGGACAAAATTATTTCAAAAAATCTGCGTTTCGGATTAAATGATAGAAACCATGGATATAACCTTAATACGCTTGTTATCGGCGCTCCCGGGACGGGCAAATCGAGGGGTTATGTTAAGCCAAATCTCATGCAATGTAATTCATCTTTTATTATAACGGACCCAAAGGGCGAATTGCTTGCGAGTATGGGCGATATGCTATTTCAAAATGGATATGACATCAAAGTAATTAACTTAATAGATATGTCCAAATCAAATAGATACAATCCTTTTATGTATATTCGTAAACCTGAAGATGTCCTCAATCTAATTAATAACCTCATCAGGAATACTACACCAAAAGGTATTAGCAACACCAGTGATCCGTTTTGGGAAAAAGCAGAAACAGCATTACTTCTTTCCTTAATGTATTACCTCGTCGAAGATGGACGCGACGAAGATAAGCACTTTGGCTCGATATTGGAGTTGCTGGAATGTGCCAATGTCGAGGAGGATCAAGAAACGAAATCAGCACTTGACATGATGATGGAAAGCTTGGAACTGACGAATCCTAATTCGCTTGCGGTGGCTCAGTACAAGATATTCAAACAGGCTACTTCAAAGACGTCGAAAACCGTTTTAGTTTCATGTGCCGTAAGATTAGCGAGCTTTAATATTCCGGCTATCCGAAGTTTAATAACTCATGACGAACTTGATATTACAAGCATTGGAGAAAGAAAGACTGCGCTATTTGCGGTTATTTCAGATACCGACAAAACATTCAATCACATCATTGGAATGCTTTACACGCAAACATTTAGTGAGTTATATTATCTGGCTGACAACAAATATAAAGGCAGACTTCCGATTTCAGTACAGTTTTACCTAGATGAGTTTGCCAACATTGCCGTTCCGGAAAGCTTTGAGCAGGTGCTTGGTACGATGCGGAGCAGAAATATATCAGCTAACATCATTTTGCAGGGATTGTCGCAATTAAAAGCGATGTTCAAAGGCGATCAGAACACATGGGAAACGATTGTGACCAATTGTGATACGCTTCTGTACCTTGGAACCAATGAACTCACAACATGCGAGTATTTTGTCAAGCTGCTGGGTAAAGAAACAATCGACACTCGGTCATACGGCCTCACTCGAGGAAAAAACGGACACTACTCCACGAACATGCAAATCACGGGCAGGGAGCTCTTGACGGCTGATGAACTCAGCCAGCTTGATAACCGATATTGCATTGTGCGTATCCGAGGCGAAAGACCGATCATAGACGAAAAGTACGACTTGCTTCATCATAGCAAACTTAACCAGACAACGGATAGCAGAGACAAAACCGTTCTGCCCTTTGAAAAAAGCCAAAATACGCCTAGCCAATTCCTTGTTGAAAAAACAGTGCATTTAACCGAGTATCTCGACATGGATAGGATGGACGATTTTGAAATAATCAATTTTTAAGGAGTTATATCATGAAAAAATTAAAAAGAAACAACATGTTACTAAAGACATTATGCGCTGTGGTCATAATGATGATTATGTTTACAGCGACCACAGCTTTTGCGGCTAATGAGGATCCAATTGAAATTGCAAATAATTTTACAAATTTTCTTTTTGTTATCGTTAGGATTGTTGGCGCAGCTATACTTGTTTTTGGCATTGTACAGCTGGGCATGTCTTTTAAGTCACATGATCCATCTCAACGCGGTAATGCAATGCTCTCGATTGCTGGTGGCATTATTATTGTACTGGCGAAAGAAATCTTATTGCTTATCGGGATACAGATTTAGGGTATTTATATGATTACAGAAGCCCTCCAGAACGGATTAGATACGTGGAATGAGAAGATATTTGAAATATGGAACATCCTAACAGATAGCTTATCAACATTTAGGGGAGGCGGTATATATGAAATCATTCAAATTATCAACACTTCTCTAATTGGCATCGGAATAGCACTTTGCGTGCTGTTCTTTTTCTTGGGTATGATGAAAAGCATGTCAAGCTTTGCAGAACTTAAAAGACCAGAAATAGCCGTGAAGATGTTTTTGCGTTTCGTATTTACACACACGGTTGTTACTCAAGCCCTTGATTTGATGGTTAAACTCTTTAATTTTGTTCAAGGTATTGTTGTAAGTATTAGTGATCGTATCGGTACAGGAGCCATGCAGGCTTCTGTACCGAGTGAGGTTAAAGACTACCTTGACAGCTTTGGATGGTTCGACTCGATTTTCCCATGGGTACTTGCACTTATCGGGTCTCTAGTTATAGCAGTATTGTCGTTTTTGATACTGTTAACTATCTATAGCCGATTTTTCAAAATATATATTTTTACGGCTGTTGCTCCAATACCTCTTGCCGGATTTGCTGGCGAAACAACTAGCTATATTGGCAGAGGGTTTCTAAAGAGCTACATCAGTGTGCTCTTTGAGGGTGTAGTAATTATTCTTGCATGTGTTATATTTTCGGCATATTCAAGCAACGCTCAAAATGATATACCGCTAACAGGTTCTATGACCACAACATGGGCTTACTTAAGTGATGTCATTTTTAACCTACTCGTGCTTAATGGTATCATTAAGCTGACATCCAATTTATCGCGCGAAATGCTCGGTGCAAATGGAGGATAAAATGGAAATTAAAATACCCAAAGAAATAAGAAAATTTACTGAAAGCATCTTCATGGGATTGAATCTCAAACAATGTATAATGAGCGGAATCGCCATTGGTCTGGCGGTTCCACTTTTCATTACACTGCGTCCAGCGCTTGGTTTAGAAGGCGCAAGCTGGGTATGTGTCATTATCGTCGCGCCTATTGGCGCAACTGCATTTGTAAAAATTAAAAATCTCCCACTTTTAGAGTATGTAATTGCTTTCGTTAAGTGGTTCTTTACACGTAACCCGCTTGTGAGCCAAACGAAAAACATGTATATGGAGGCTGTAACTCAAATGAGATTTGAAAAGGCACGAATAATAAGAAAACGCATAATAATTGAGGAGGTTCCCGATGAATCGAATGAAGCAAATTGTTAAAGAAACGCGGCATATTGTGCCAATTCCTAAAAGAGTGCAAGATTTGATACCGATCCAGAAAGTTTTTCAGGACGGTATTTTTTTAGTAGGTGGGTACTATACAAAGTCAATCCTTTTTACAGATGTCAACTACGCTGTTGCCAGCGAAGCAGAAAAGGAATTTATTTTTCTACGGTGGTCAAAAATTCTTAATTCTATCGATAAAACGGCTATTGCAAAGATCACCATATATAATCGGAAGCTCGACAGAGATGCTATGTCTGAACGTATCCTTATTAAATATAAAGAAGACGGTCTCAATCATCTTCGCAATGAGTACAACGATATGTTGCTTAATAACTTACAACAGCAAAGCAAGGATATAATTCAGGAGCGGTATTTTACAATGGCTATCAAACGCCAAAGCATAGAAGAAGCAAGGATTTTCTTTAGTCGTTTTGAAACAGAATTCAATAAAAACATGGGAGTTCTCTCTTCAAGCACAACTACATTAAGCCTATATGAGCGACTAAAAATCATTCACAGCTTCTATAAAGTTGACGAAGACAGATTAATATTTGATCTATCTGATACAATCAAGAAGGGGCATGATTTTACGAATCAACTGTGCCCTCAAAGTTCGGAAATCAAAAAAGATCATATCGTTCTTGGCGACAAGTATGTTCGCACTTTGTATTTTCATGAATTTGCAAACTATATTGATGATCGTATGCTAAGCAAGTTTACTGATTTTCCAATCAATCTTATGCTCAGTATCGATATCTATCCTATCCCCACTCATGAGGCTGTCAAAACGATTGAGCTTCTCATTCTTGGGGCCGAAACGGAAAAGGCGAACTTCATGAGAAAGCAAATCCGCAACAACAACATTTCGGCTGAAGTTCCATATGAGTTGCAACAGCGCAGCGAAGAATTAAAAGAAATGATGGACGATATGACAAAACGCGATCAGTCCATGATGCTTGTGACAATCACAATCATACTTATGGCGGATTCCTTGAAAGACTTAAATATTTATACGGATACAATTAAAGTTCTCGCGGAATCAGAAAGCTGCAAAATTGAGACTCTTGATTATCAGCAAGTCGAAGGTATATTTACATGTTTGCCATATGGCTGTCATATGCTGCCCTATTGTTGGAGAACATTAACAACAGAAAGTACAGCAATATTTATGCCGTTTGTAACACAAGAGATTAATGATAAGGGTGGCATCTATTACGGCAAAAATGTTGTTTCAAAAAACATGATTATTGCCGATAGACGGCAGCTTAAAAACGGCAATGGTTTTATTTTGGGTACGCCCGGCTCGGGTAAATCTTTCAAAGTCAAAGAAGAAATCACGGTGCTGCGGCTGAGGGACGATGTTGATATCATCATTATTGACCCTGAAAGAGAATATCACCCGCTGGCTAAAGCTCTTGGTGGTGAAGTAGTTATCTTTTCGGCGGGGAGTGATAATTACATTAATGCAATGGATATCTCAAGGGAATATGGAGAAAGTCAAAATCCGTTGGTATTAAAAAGCAACTTTATACTTTCACTATTTGAGCAAAGAGTTGGTAATGGAAACTTAAGCGCTATGGAGAGGTCGATCGTTGATCGCTGTGTAAATAAAGTTTACAAATCATACATCAGGGGTGGTTACAAAGGGACACCGCCAACGCTTAATGATCTACGCATAGAGCTGACCAAGCAGCCCGAATCTGAAGCTAAAGATTTATCTGTTGTGATCGAAAATATCACGATTGGTTCGTACAGTACATTTTCTAAGCAGACTAACGTGAATGTTAATTCGTCGCTTCTCGTTTACGACATATTGGAACTTGAAAATGAAATAAGAACAATCGGCATGTTGACGATTCTTGACAATATCCTCAATCGAATAACGCAAAATCGGCAAAAAGGCAGGGAGACATTTATTTACATTGACGAGATATATCTGCTATTTCAAAACGAGTACAGTTCTGAATTTCTTTACCGACTTTGGAAGCGCGTTCGTAAGTATGGCGCATACTGTACCGGTATAACACAAAACGTCGGTGATCTGCTACAGTCTCATACAGCCTCAACGATGCTGGCCAACAGCGAATTTATGGTTCTGCTAAATCAGGCTGGTAGAGACCGAGAGCAAATTGCAAACCTAATCAACATTTCTGATACCCAAAAATCACACATCACAGACGCTCCAACGGCGAGTGGTCTAGTCAAAATTAATAAGGCCCTGGTCCCAATGGAAGACAATTTTCCAAGTGATACGGAACTTTACAAATGCATGACCACAAAGCTGGATGAGGTCACTGAATATCAAAAGGAGCTGCAAAATGGATATCAAGAAGAGAGTTGATTTTGAGCCTAAGAAGCTTGAAAGAACAGTAAAAACTTTTTCAAGATCATTAAAATCAATCAACAAAGTACAAAGGACCACCTTTTACGCGATGAATGCGGAAGGAAATGCAAACCGTCAAATGCAAAATAGTGGAAACGAAGGGGTATACTCTGCGAACCGATCAATGCAGTCGGCACAGGAAGCAAGGAAAAGGGCAATAAAGGCGCCATATAATGCACTAAAAAAGGAAATTAGCAGAAGGCGCAAAAACAATACTCGCTTTAAACTCGAAAGAGGGCAGCCCTCTTATTCATTGTCTGGTATTAAATCAAAATTGCAAAAAGGAAATGTATCATTAACAAAGAAAGCTATACAGTCCAAAAGGATAAATTTAAAAAAACATATCGAAAGAACAAGAAAGACTGCCATATCTATAAAGCAAGGCATGTTGACAATCATGCGTAGCGCTATGTCTTTTTTTCGTGCGGCAAAATCTATCTGGGTTCTTATAGCTACGGGTGCAGGAAATGTCGTAATCGTTGCAAGTGTTATAGCCATTGTAGCGGCCATATTATCGCCGTTTGCCTTTTTGTTTGGCGGTATAAACAGTGTGGAGCAGCATCCATCGCTGGCTGCTGTTGCTAATGATATTAACGCTAAGTATACGGCAAAATTTAAAAAAATTATTGATGACCATGGGTATGTTGATGAGATTGAAATCAAAGACTTTGAAATTGACACTTCAAATTATGTTGCTAGCAACTGGAAGGATATTCTTTCAATTTGGTCGATTAACAATGATATATATCGTGGCGGAAACAGGTCGGACGAAGAACTTGTAGAAATTGATCCGAATAATCCGGTGGGTCAAGAAGAGCTTCCGTATGTAATGACAGATAAAAATATTGATTCACTGACCAATATGTTTTGGGAAATGAATGAAATTACACACAAGGTTAAAACAGAAGTGTTTGTGGTTGAACCAAGCGAAACCTCATCGGCGTCTTCGACGTCGACAACACTGGCATCAACATCGCCTTCTGATTCAGCGGAACCAGAGCCGACACCGGAAACGATAACTGTTAAGACGCTGATAATTACACCTGTTAGTAAAGATTATTTATGGGGCGCTAATAACTATAACTTTGATGATGATCAGCGTGAATGGCTTGAAGAACTGATGAATGATAAATACCAAAAAGAGTGGTCATTGCTATTGATGGGTATTGTCGGAACAGAAATGACAGATGCACAGGTCCAGCTACTTGCAAACTTACCTTCAGGACCAGGTACTACTATTGCTGTGAATGCTAGTACAAGACTAGGACATCCTTATTCAAGACAGAAACGTGGGCAGGGATTATATGTTGATTGTTCATATCTTGCGCGTTGGTGCTATCGTGAAGCGGGATATACCTGGTTCACGCCGAGCACAGCAGCTGAACAGGCAAAGTGGTGCGATAACAAGAGTTATGTGGTTAGTAGAAACAATCTAAAATCTGGAGATTTACTGTTTTACAGTTTCGCCAAAAACGGACGCTATAAAAACGTCAGCCATGTAGCTGTTTATATCGGACGCGCTTCAGACGGCAAAGAATATATGATAGACGCCAGCGCCTCAAACGGCTTCGTTATCTATCGACAAGTTTTTTCTGATACTAATTTAGTCTTGTGTGGCCGACCATTAATGTACCTAAATTAAAGGAGGGACTTTGATGAATTATCCTATGTTTGCTTTGCTTGCGATCATGTTTTTAGTCTATGTGTTCTTGAGACGAACGAATAAACAACGGCGCAATAGCGGTAACTCCGAACAAGATCAGAGGATACGTCAGCTAGAGGAAGAGATCAAAAGGTTTAAAAATAAAGATTTGTAAAGATTTTCTAAATAAGAGCGCAAATTGAGCGCTCTTATCTACTTCTATATCCTCACATTTCCTATTCCATTATCTAGAAGTTCGATTATCTAAAAAAATATCATTTTTTTTGTTTTTTAAACAATTAACTATATAATCAACACGGATAGTTTTAGTAATAAAGTCTTCGAATTTCCTTGTGCATCTTTTCTAGGCTTTATGACCATCCACGATAGTTCTTTGAAAACTAAATAAACGCACATTTTAGTACGATCCTGATAAATCCCATAAAGGGAGAGCGAAATTTTGACCGCCAAGACCTATCTGCAATTTTGCAAATTGTAAACAAGATAGACGATCTAAGATAGCGAGCGATAAACCTCAAAAACTATATGTGTGCAGACTGATCCGCTGCATTTGCCATGATCCTTATCAGGGTGAAACTTCTAAACGTTTAGCCAGCCATACGAAGAGAACGGTTGGGGTGCAATTCCATGTGGCTTTGATCAAGCCAGCTAGAATGTGCTTTGGAGATTTATATAAGAAAGTTGTCACGCACGGTAGCTAATTAGCTACCGTGCGGACATTCAAACTATCTTCTCATGGTTTTTTCATTTTATGTATTCTGTAGAGATGGGTTATGTTGTAAAATGTATGAATGCATAAGGAGGAATTACATTTGAAGTGGAATATTGCTTGTTATATACGGATATCTAGGGAAGATGGTGACAATTTCGAAAATGATAGTATAATTAATCAACGCAAAATGCTCACCCAATATGTCGATCAAAATTTTGAAGAATCCGACTATGAATTTTATATTGATGAAAATGTGACAGGTACGAAATTTGACCGTGATCAGTTTAATCGTATGCTTGAAAATATCCAAAAAGGCATCATCAATTGCATCATTGTTAAAGACCTCTCGCGTTTTGGCCGCAATTATATTTACGCAGGCATGTTGCTCGAGGACTTTTTCCCAAAGCACAATGTGCGGTTCATATCGATACTTGATAATATGGATACGTTCACGGATGAGGATGCATCAACCGGTCTTATTGTGCGCATCAAAAATCTGATGCACGATAACAACAGCCGTGAGATCTCAAGAAAAGTTAGAGCTAGCCATGCTTTGATGCGAAGACAAGGAAAACATATTAGTCACGCAGTTTATGGGTATATGAAAGACCCTTATGATAAATATAAATTGGTTGTAGACACCAATGTTGCTCATGTTATCAAATGGATATTTGAGTGGTATGCAGATGGTATAGGTGTAATAAGGATTGCACAAAAGCTTAACGCGATGGGAATAGCCCCCTGTGCCGAGTATAGGCGCACACGCTGTATTAACAGCACGGACGAAACTAAAACCTGGCGGCCAACAACGCTGCGCAAGATGCTATGCAACTATACTTATGTTGGCTGTGTCCATCAGGGTATGCGTACCACACGGAATTACAAGGATCGTAAAACCATATACCTCGATATTAATGATCATATCATCGTTGAAAATATGCACGAACCCATTATTGACAGAACGCTGTTTGAGGCTGTGCAAAAAATACTGAACAGTCACATAAAAGCACGAACAGCAAATCACCGGGAGTATGTATATCTTTTCTGTGGTTTGCTACGATGCGAAAGCTGCGGTTCGGGTCTATCACGCTATCCCACACGTCGTAATGGGAAGGAGTATGTTTACTATCGGTGCCGGCGATATTCACAAGGACATAAGGGCTGTGCCCATCCTGCATCCATACGTCATGATCATGTGTACCATGCTGTCATGCATGCTGTTCAACGTCATATCGAGAGCTGTATTGCATTAAAGCATGATCTTCTGCATTCTGACGCTGACATAAATGCGGATGTCTTTGAATACAAGGAGCGTATCTCACAAGCAAAAGCATATATGGAAAATCAAGGCGCGCTAAAATGCGCGGCATACGAAGATTGGAAGCTGGGTGTCATAAGTAAAGATGATTATCTAATGATAAGGCGTGAGGTTGATTGCAGAACACAAAAACAGAAGGAAGAAATAAAGCGGATGCAAAATCGTATTGATTTTTGTTTTGGTCTTATGGATACAGGTTTTATAGATGAAATTATAAGTTGCCGCATAAATGATAAGCTGACGAGGAACACAACCGTGAAACTGATCCACAGCATCAGTATAAAAGAAAAGAGCATCGCCGTCATTGAGTTCAACAATAGTGAAAGAATTGATGCGTTATACCAGTATCTGAGCAATTTAGGGGTAACAATCTGATGTTATGGAAAGTGGCGATATATACGCGCATATCCGAACAAGAAAAGGACTCGGAGCATAACAGTATAGTTCGTCAGGTTGAATTACTTTCAAGTCTTGCGTCTCAAAAGGGCTTGAGCATTAATAAAGAATATACCGATAACGGTGTATCCGGTGGTAGCTTTGATCGTCCCGCGTTTAATGAAATGATTGATGATATACAGGCCGGACGTATTAATTGCGTTATGGTTAAAGACCTCTCGCGTTTCGGCCGCGAGCATATCGACGCGAATTATTTCATAGAAAAGTTTTTTCCCAGATTTGGTGTCAGAATCATTACGGCGATTGAGGGGTTCGATAGTTTTGGTGATAACGCCCGGATGTCCGGCATCGAAGTTCCTTTGATCAATCTATTTAACGACGCTTATCTACAAGAAGTGTCTAAAGCAACACGTGCCAGCTTGAAGGCAAAAATGCGGGAAGGACAGTTTGTAGGTACACTGGAGCCATATGCTTATGTGAGAAGCGAGGGAGATAAGCACCGACTTGTAATTGATCCTACAGTTGCTGATAATGTGAGGCTAATTTATAAGTGGTACCTTGAAGGAGTTGCGATATCCGGTATTGCCCAGAGACTCAATATGATGAAAATTAAAAACCCAACTGCATGGAGGGCAAAGTTGCATCAAAAAACGGCGAAGTCCTCACTTTGGCAGCGGCAGCAGATTGTTGTAATTTTAAGTAACGAGGTTTATGTGGGCGATATGGTACAGGGTAAAACGACATCTCCGAACCGCAAAGTCGGGATCCGGATAAATGTTCCGTACAAACAATGGATTTCCGTACAAAGCACACATGAACCAATCATTTCAAGAAAGGACTTTGAAATCGTGCAAAACATGTTAAAAATTCATACCAAATCTCAAAACACTCAGATATCCGCGGACCATGTATCTGTTTTCGCAGGACTTTTGTTTTGTGATGAATGCGGAAAAGCCATGAAGCGGCATATCAAAGCAAGCGTACCGCCACCGCAAAACATGAGGTATTTTTGTTCAACATATTTAAAACTGGGTAGTACGCAATGTACGAGCCATTACATACTGGAAAAAGAAATTGATTGTGCGGTGAAGTATCAGATAAATACAATGCTAGACGATCTGCAAAAAGCCGTGTCGAGCACTAAAAACTGTGACGGTCGCAGAAAGCTATTGGAGTCCATGGGCTTTAGAGCCAGTCAGCTGGCACAAGAAGTAGAAAAGATTCGATTGCTTAAAAATGAGCTGTACCTTGATCTTAAACGGAACGTGATAAGTGAAGACGAGTTTTTGAATTTGAAGAACATGTTTGATGAGAAAATTATAGTTGCAGAACGTGAGCAAGGAGACATTGAGAAGGAGCGGCTGAGAATCAGGGATGGCAAAAACATTGATCCGGTTATTCGTGATATTTTAAAATATGTCGGTTTTCAAAAGCTTTCTAGAGCTATGCTCGTTGATTTGGTAGAAAAGAGTATTGTCTGCCGAGATCGGACAGTCAAAGTTTATTATAAAAACATGGACGCTATAAAAAAATATCTGTAGCTTTTTGCAAAAGTGATGTCTTTTTGATATATTGTAAGTAACAAAAAACATCCGTTAAAGATGTATTTCTGGGAGTCGGTTTACCCACGTTCATTTTGGCGGTCAGAGCATGTTAATGCCCGAACGCTAAAAACCCTATAATAAAGTCCCAAACACAGAAGAATAGCTTCCTTTCAAGAGAAATATCGTTTTGGAAGGAGCTACCCTATGAAAAAGACACACATAATCGCCGTTGCAAATCAAAAAGGTGGAACAGGGAAGACCTCTGCGACTCACAATCTGGGAACCAATCTCGCAAGACAAGGCAAAAAAGTCATGGTTGTCGATCTCGATTCACAGGCCAATCTCACCATGTGTATGGGATACGATCAACCAGATAATTTATCCTGCACCATGGCGCATATCTTCAAAGGCCTGATTGACGACACCTTTGCATTTCAGAAAGAAGACTACATCCTCCACGCCGAAGGGTGCGACCTTATTCCCTCATCCATTCAACTGTCCGGAATCGAACCGTCTTTGGCAAACGCCATGTCCCGTGAAAATCTCTTGAAGCAGCTGCTATTTTCATTCAAAGATGAATATGATTACATTCTCGTGGACTGTGCTCCATCGATTGGTCTGCTGACGATTAACGCACTCGTCGCCGCCACGAGCGTCCTTGTCCCCGTGCAGGCGCACTATCTTTCGGCAAAGGGCTTGGAATTGCTAATTGGCACGATTGCCAAGGTGAAAAGAAACATCAATCCAGACCTTAATTTCAACGGGATACTCATCACCATGTACGACGGCAGATTGAAATTTGGCAAAAGCATCGTAAGTGAATTGCGGGAAGCCTACGGGCAGCACATCCCCGTATACGAAACCATGATCCCCCAATCGGTCAAGGCTGTAGAGAACACTGCCGAAGGAAAAAGTCTTTTCGCCTACGATAATAAATGCAAAGTTTCCCTCGCATATGAGGCGTTTGCGCGGGAGGTGCTGGCGCATGGCTAAAGCGAAGCTGAGAGACTTTGACGATCTTTTCAAGTCGAGCGAACAGATGGACGATAAATCAACCGGCATTGCGTCTTTGCCCATAGCCAAACTGCAACCGTTCAGCAAGCACCCGTTCAAGCGGTATAGTCCTGAGAAGCTACGTGAGCTGGCAGACAGCATTGAAGAACGCGGCGTCATCGTTCCCGCACTTGTCCGGCCTTTGGATAACGGTATGTACGAGATCGTTGCCGGTCATAACAGAGTTGAAGCATCCACGCTTGCGGGCATGGATGTGATTCCCTGTGACATCCGTGAAATGGACGACGATACCGCGACCATACTTATGGTGGATTCCAACCTGCAACGGGAAACCGTATTGCCCTCCGAAAAAGCGTGGGCGTATCGGTATAAGCTGGAAGCGATAAAATCTCAGGGGAAGCGCAACGACTTAACTTCGGCACAACTTGTGCCGAAGTTAGATGCTAGAGAGATCGTTGCAAAGGAAAGCGGCGAAAATCGAATGCAGATATCGAGATATATCCGTTTAACTCACCTTATTCCGCAGCTTTTGGATAAGGTGGATGAAAAGAAGTTGGCGTTCATCCCGGCTGTCGAGCTATCATATCTCAAGGAGCGGGAGCAAAAATGGCTATTCAGCAATCTTGAGCGAGAAGAATACTTTGGCATCCCTCTCGCGATGGCGAGAAAGCTCAAAGGCATCAGTCAGAACGGTTTACTGACTGAAAAAAAGATCGACGAACTGATCGTCGCCAAGGTGCAGACCCCGCCCAGACAGGTCAAGATATCGCACAAGGTCATCAGCAAATACTTCCCCGACGAGGTGACGCCGCAGGAGCGGGACAGCGTGATTGACAGGGCGCTGGAGGAGTGGTTCAGACGGCATCCTGAGAAATCGAACGTTGTGCCGCTCAATCAGGACATCAACGCTACCAGATAGTCCCGCAAATACCCTGTCAAAAAGTAAGCCTAATTTTTCAAAAAAAACGGCGCAATTCTTTCTGTGGAAGCCAAGCGTCAAGGAGTCGATCTGCGCCCTCTACCTGTACGAACCTTATTAACCCATATGGCTTATGGAACAACAATATTTATGCGGTTTCTTGTCAAATCAACCGCAAATTCATTATACGAGGAGTAAACCGAGCTGATGGATGTTTCCCCGTAGGGTGTCCACACTAAAGTATAAAAACACCGGCTGATATTGCTATCAACCGGTAAAATACAATAGTAGCTTTCAAAACTATTCTTCTATCTTTATTAGGCAAGTCATTGATTCTTCATCAGCAACATAATTTAATGATACATAATACCCATCTGCATTTGAAGCAGTAAACCAAAAATCTCCGTTGGATACATCATCAATGAATCCTTTTTCTTTACAAGCTTCAATATATGCCTCATAATCTTCTCTGCTAACTCCATATGCAAAAAAGAAAAAACTGTAGTCTTCGTTATCATAACTTACTTTTACTTCTCTGAAATTCGCTTCAGGTAAACGACTACAAATCCTGCTGTCAGACCATTCGTGCATTGGATCTTTTTCAACTTCTTCAGATGGAGAAGACTGATTTTCAGTTGAAATACTGAGCTCATCCGTTGTTGCCATTGCAGCATTTTCGCTAGTCGAATAATTGTTATTGCCACAACCTATAAGACAAAAGGCTACCAATACTAAGATACCAAACGATACAAAAAATTTGAGTTCTTTTTTTCTTTTGTTCTTCATATTTTCCTCCACATTTCATTAGATTGTACATAACTATTTTTCACCTACTGTGAAATACACATCATCTGGATCTATATAATCTCTACCGCATAATTCTAAAGTTTCCGCGCCTTCTGCGAAATCTCCATAAGCAACATTACAAGCCTGTTCCGCATCCTCATAAGAATCAAATTCTTCATCGTCGTCCACTTCTATTAAACTGTCATCATATGTGCTTCTCATCTCTACTATATATTTTGTCGTTAATTTATTTTCCGGCTCTTTTCCTCCTGTATCAAGGTCATCCAAGCTCACCGCTGATATGGAACTATCTCCATCTTTCGGCTTTCCCAACACATAAGCAATACCGGCAACAACCGCTGCCACAGTTCCGAAAATTATTCCTACCGTTTTTAGCCTTTGAGTTGCTTTTTCTTTTCGTGCCTTCTTACAGTCATCGCATAATGTTTGTTCTTCTGGCAGCACCTTCCCACAGACATCACATATTTTTCGCAGATTAGGTGTTATGTCATTCACATATCCGCAATTTGTACAAATCCAACTTTCATTGTCCAAGTTAAATCCCGACTGAATATTTAAAAAAGAATTACACTCATCGCAGAACCAAAATACATAACCAGACTCAAATTCTTTTACAGATAAGTTGTAATCACATTTCTCGCAATGCCAGCAAGAAGAATCATGGTTCAAAACCATTTTCCCTTCACAAGCAGGGCAGAAAATCCACCTTTTTATTTTCCTAATATATGCGTAGATTAAACGCTCTCTCAACTTAGGGATTCTAATATCGGAAAGATCTTTATCATGTTGTGATTTTTTAAATGTGCCCATTTAATACCCGTTTCTACATAAAAGGCTTAATAGCAGATTCCTTATATACAAATAATTGTATCATCTATGGTAATCATTATCAATAAAAGAAAACGGCTATAAAAAACAAAATCATTTACAAGAAATCGGCTCATTTTTGTATTCAGGTGCTTGACACGTTATAATTAGTATGAAAATACACGAAGGAGGAATCTGAAATGGCACATCTCATTGCGTTTCTAATTATAGGGGCTATCAAGATGGTGAAATGGACGCTTATCAAAACGCGACTTATCTTCGTTGCACTTCCCGTCGCCGCCGTCCTAGTCTTTTTCAAGGATTGGTACGAGACCAACACGTTGTTGGCGGACAGTATCGGCTTTGCGTTGATCGTAGGCGTGGCGGCAAGCTGGATCGTCACGCTATCGCGGTATATCAAGGCCAGAAGGCACAACAAGGAGCTGGTACTGAATTGGGCATATGAACGCTTTGGGCAGCCCATCGTGCTGACCCGAAAGACGCAGGAAAGTTAAAAGCACGACTTCACACGGACGCCGCAAGGCGTTCTTTTTTTATGGAATTAAAGGAGGAAAGCATATGATCATTGGAATCGACCACGGTTACGGCTGCATGAAAACAGCTAATTGTGTGTTCACCACAGGCTTAACTGAATACGACAAAGAGCCGTACACCACCGAGAACGTCATCCGATACGACGACAAATATTATGTGTGCGGCAGCGGACGACAGGCGCTCATCAGGGACAAAACACAGAACGACAACTACTATATCCTGACGCTCTGTGCGCTGGCAAAGGAACTGAAATATAGAAACGCTGGTAACAAGGCCAACGTCATTATTGCGGCCGGACTGCCGCTCACCAGCTACGGCAGGGATAAGGACGGCTTAATCAGATACCTCAAGCGGTATATCATGCAGCCGGTGAAATTCGACTTTGAAAATGAGCCGTACAGGATTTTCATAGATGACGTAATGGTCTTCCCGCAGGGCTGCGCCGCCGTCATCGGCAACATGGGCGACTTGACCAATGAGCCGTCCGTCATCGTCTGCGATATCGGGAGCTGGACAGTGGACACATTCCGAATGGACAACGGGACGCCCAACGCCGACACCTGCCGAAGCCTTGAAATGGGCATTATCCGGATGATGGACAGGATACTCGAAGACGTGCGCAGTCATACAGGGCTTTCCATCACAGCGGCACAGATTGAGCGGGTTATGAAAAACATGCCCTGCACCATCGACGAGAAAGCTAAAGAGATCATAGAGCAGCAAGGAAAAATGTATATCGACAGGCTGATGCGGACGCTCATTGAAAGCGGCTTTGACATCACGGCAGTTCCCACAATCTTCATGGGCGGCGGCGCGGAGCTGGTGGAACGCAACGTTGATTCTTCCCTTTATGCCAAAATGGTGTTCGTCAAGGACGTGAAAGCCAACGCCATTGCATACGAGCGTCTGGCAAAGCTATTTGCCGGTGAAACCCCATGAACGAGAAACGCATCACGTTCCGGCTCAACATGGACAAATACTCTCACCGCCTTGCCTACGACATCTATCAATCCATACCGACCAGCCAGCGCAGTGATTATATTCGCCTTGCCATGATACTCATGCACGACAGGAACGAGATGGCAAAGCGCATCAGGAAGATGCTTATACGGAACAGCCCGTTGCAAGATAACGGAATGCCAGATGCGGTATTGGACAACTCGCAGGATATGTCCGATGCGGCAAAGAATATGCTGGGCTTTATCAGCCGCCTCAACACGCAATAACAGAAACGGAGACTAAAGATGATGTGTACAGATAATTGCATTATGGATATTGATCTGTCCGGGATTGACCCTGATGATTTGGAGGGTGACGGATGGGCGATTATCCACCTGACGCCGGATGGCATTTACCTCAAGGGACTGCATTATGTGGTGGATAACGACCATCACTATACGGACTACATCCCCGAAAACGACATCGGGGAAAATGACATGATCATGTTTGGCAGGGTTGAAGGCTGCGTCATGAAAGTGACCGACCTGCTGAAATAAAGAAATTCAATAATAGGAGGAAAACCAAACAATGAAGTTACTGAAAAACAAATTCGTTATCGGAACCTTGTGCATCCTGATGGGACTGCTGTTCAGCTTTGTCGCGCTACCTGAACTTATCGGCAGCAGTGAAAGCGAAACGGTGAGCGTCCTGCGTATGAAGCAGACCGTCAAAGCAGAGACACAGATTACTGCCGACATGGTGGAAACTGTGATCGTACCGAAAAACGTTGTGCAGAAGGGCATCAGTGAACCAGCAAAAGCTGTCGGCCAGTATGCGGCTACAACCCTGTACGACGGGGATTATCTCACCGCCGAAAAGCTCACAGTGACCCTCGCGGAGCAAAGTCTTTTTTCAGCGGGTGAAGCGAAGAGTAAAACGGTGGTATCCGTCACTTTGCCATCCCTGGCCTCCGGCGTGTCCGGTCGGCTTCTGCCCGGCGATATTGTGACGGTCATCGCCATTCCTAAAGGCACCATCAATCAAACACTGGGCATAGAACCGGGTGAAACATCCGAAACCACTATATCCGTCGCATACATCGATCCGGTGCTTGAGTACATCGAAGTGTGTATGGTCACGACCGGCGACGGCGCGGATGCCAGTGTCACGGCGCAACCGGATAAAGAAACAAAGAACACCCTGCCCGTGACCGTTTCATTTTACGCAACCAGAGAACAGGCTTTGAGGTTGGCCGAGCTGGAGCAGGCGGGTACTATTCATCTGGCGTTTGTCGCGCGCGGAGAGGTCGTCTCCCAATATGTCCCGAGCAGCGTGCTTGTAGGAACAGAGGTGGGCTGACATGATTATTGCAATTTGGGGACGCGACGGAGCCGGAAAGAGTACGCTGGCCGACGCGCTGGGGCGGCTGTTTTCCAAACGGGGCGTGACGGCCATTATCGACACAGACCTGACGCAGCCCACCCTTCCCATGCGTTTGAACGGCCAGAGAATTGGTTTGGACACTTCGCTGGGCAAGGCCATATCCGGCGTTGGAACGGATGATGTAGCCAAATTCCTGCACCAACATCCCAAAAACAAGCGGCTGTTCTACGCAGGGCTGACGGACATGGATGAGTACCTGTCATATGAGATGGGACTGGAGGCAACCGACGCGGCGCGGGATTTCGTGGAACGGTGTGCGACGCTTGCGGATACGGTCATTCTCGATCTTTCGGGACAGCGCACAGACCCCTTTGTACCCGCCGCGTTATCCATCGCGGATAAGACCATCGTTCCCATCACGCCGGACGTACAGGGCGTGTGCTGGATGAATTCCGTCAAACCATTTCTGGAAGCCATGAACGCGGCTGGGCGCGTGCTGCCCGTCGCGGCTATGGCGGCGAATCCCGCACTGGATGCCGTAGAAAAAGCAGCGGGTATCCGCTTTGCAGTTGCGCTGCCGCATGTTCGCGAATTTCAGCAGAATATTACAGACAGCCGATGCACGCCTGCCGCTATTCGGTACTTAAAACAGGTGCAGAAGCTATACAGGAAACTTACGGAGGTGGCAACATGAGCCGGACGTTACGCGAACTGGCCTATGAAAAGCAGGACATACAGGAACAAAGCCCATATGAGGCTGTGCTGGAGAAGGTGCGGAATGCCATATCAAAAGACCATGCAGAAATGCTGGCCCAAAGCATCACCCAAAAATCCGCTGCGGAGGCTGTAAAACGGATGATCGGCGAACATGTGGCTGAGCATCAACTCCGCGTCAACGGACTCTTAACGCGGGAGCTTATTGACAGGCTGTATGGTGATATGGCGGGTTTCGGGTTCTTGGATAAATACATCGCTGACCCTGACGTTGAAGAGATCAACGGGAACAGCTGGCGGGATATCGAGATCGTCACACACTCCGGCTGGCGCAAGATACCGGAACACTTTCTTTCACCGCAGCACGCTGAAGACACCTTGCGCAAAATGGTACGCTTGGGCGGTCTGGTTCTGGATGGCACGAATCCCATTGTGGACAGTTACATCACACAGGGTATCCGCATATCAGCTATGATACCGCCCGTCACCGATAAGCGCAGCGGCGCGGTGTTCAGTATTCGCCGCCAGCGCATGGCAAAGGTTCAAAAACAGCAGCTTGTGGAATGGCAAACAGCGTCGCCCGAGATGCTGAATTTCCTTGCGCTGTGCGTGAATCACGGAATTTCCGTTGGATTGGCCGGAAAGACGGGCAGCGGTAAAACCACAGATATATCCTACATGTTGAGTGCAGCGGATAAAGCTAAAAGAATCTACACCATTGAAGAAACGCGTGAGCTGGACTTGTTCAGCGTGGATGATCAGGGCAACGCGCAGAATCGCGTCATCCATACCTGCATCCGTCCGTCAGATATGGAAAACGCAGATGTGGACATGAACGACCTGCTACGCAAGGCCATGCGGTTCAGCCCGGATATCATCGTCGTGGCCGAAATGCGCGGTGCGGAAGCCATGACAGCGCAGGAAGCTGCCCGTACTGGCCACGTCGTCGTGACCAGTCTGCATGCCAATTCCGCAAGAAAGGCATATGGCCGTATCCTATCTATGTGTCAGATGTCGGGAACAAACATATCAACGAATATCCTGATGGGTTTTGTAGTCGAAGCGTTCCCAATCATGGTTTTCAAGAAACAGATGCCGGACGGTACACGTCGCATCATGGAGATTGTAGAAGCCACCGGCGTCAAAGACGGTGTGGTGCAGGCGCGAACGCTGTTTCGGTTTGAGGGCGGCAAATTTGTTAAAACGGGCGGCATATCCGACAGTCTTGCCGATACCCTGCTGGAGAACGGCGCAGCTCCGGCTGCTGTTTCTGGTTTAAAGGTGGTGAGGCTATGACAATGCAAATCTTAAGCGCCCTGCTGATCATCGCGGGGCTTTTTTTGTTGCTGGGTATCCGTCCTTCGGA
>Ga0265293_10001558_pt1 | contig 49595 bp, 48 predicted proteins | sample Munlanlewell138R_FD_192505 | JGI IMG/M metagenome (GOLD analysis project Ga0265293, IMG submission 192505) | Leachate microbial communities from a municipal landfill in Southern Ontario, Canada - Leachate well 138R | ecosystem: Engineered > Solid waste > Landfill > Unclassified | place: Canada... | reverse complement strand
GATGGACACGAAATCGTTCTAAAGCTTTTTTGTTTTGTTTTACAATTCAAGTTGATTCCCATTGAAACTTCATGCGAACCACCTGATACGCCATTGTTAAGTTTCGAAACTGTCACATCATAACTATATCCTATTTTAAAAGTACCCATATCGAATCCTGCAGAAATAATAAATGCATCTCTGGAACGCCACCAAACACCTGCTGTAAAGTTGCTATATTTAACATAAGTACCAAGCATCAATTCCATAAATCCTTGTTGGTATTGATAAATTACGTTTGGCATAATTGAAGTTTCATTGCTGTATTGTGATTTTTTGCCAAGTGGAATAGTTGCTCCTGCATGTGCTGTAAACCTCATTGGCATTGGGCTATTTCCTACAATTACCGATTCGTTTGGCATGTTTAAATGGTGTGCTGATGCACCAAAATAAAAGGTTTCAGTAAATCCTACGAACCCTGCTGAAACATCAAAAAAACCTTTTGAACCACCTCTGGGAACATCTCCTGTTGCATAAATAAATCCTCTTCTTGGGTCAATCATATCTCCAAAAGTCAATTTGTCCCAATCCAAGAATTTTTGATTCCACGTCGCTTTACCAGCAAACATCATGGTGAATTTACGGTTTACTTTCAAATGATAGTTATAAATTAAACTTAGTGTTGAGTGATTGATTGTTCCTTTTCCTTGTTGGTCGTGTGTTGCAATTACCCCGATTCCTCCAGAAATTTGTTTAAAATACTGATCGTAAGAAGCAGAATAAGTGACAAAAGTACCAGAAAGTGCAGGCCACTGATTTCTATAGTTTAAATTAAATCTAGGACAACCATGACTACCAGCAAAAGCCGGATTCAAATAAATTGGGTTGGCATAGAATTGCGAAAACTGAGGGTCTTGAGCTTGTACCTCTGTTAACACCATCACCGAAAAAATTAATATTAATATCTTCTTCATAATCTCAAATCCTTAAAAACTCAAAAACTTAGTATTTTGTCTGTGCGGTTTCAACATAATTTTCATTGAAACTTGATGAGACAATCCTTTTCTATCTAGTAACAAACTCTTAGTATAATCGATATTATAGTGAATTGTTACACGTTTTATATTGAAAGCAACTGACGCTCCAAAATCGGCTTTTGTACTAATTCCACCTCCAAAATGAAACCATTTATACTGCATATTGGCACCCAACCATAACTCATCCAAGCTGCCATAACTTTGAAATAAAGCATAGGCATTTACGCTAATGTCCTTAGTGAGCGATTGATATTCTGTACCCATTATGGCGGTATAGTGTATTTTTTCTTTATACTTTTTGCTTAGATCACTCGAATAAAAATTATTTTCATGTTGCGCTAAGTTATCAGCGTTAAATCCTACATAGAATGCTTTTGTGTTCAACATAAATCCTAATCCAATGTCTTTGTACCAAAGTTTTCTTCCAGTTGTTTCGATATCATTTTCAAAGAAAGGCAAAACATTGTGGCGATTAAATTCAATTCTTGTGCCAATTAGATTTTCGGGCTTTTGAATATCAATCATTCCCATTTTAAATCTCAAAGCTGGTTCAAAAGAGATGTTTTTTGATAAGGAGAATTTAGGAGAATATGTTAATCCTACGTGATAATTATTAATTGCCCCAGTATTATATGTATCAAAATTTAGGTCTATTCCAACCCCACCTTTGAGTGCATACAAATATCCATCCCAAGATATTGTATTTTGAATTTGGGAGTTTGTTTTATTTAGCCATTGAACACGAGAAGTTGTTTCAAGTCTATTTCCGTATGAGCTACCAACCATTCCAAAGTTGGGTTTAAACCCTGTCATCATCGGAGTGTGATAATGTGGAGATTTTGTATTTCTTAGTGCCGTTGGTTGATTTAGCATACGTTTTATCTTGTTTGATGCGACGGCAAAAAAACTTTTTGATGATGATTTTGTAGATGAACTAGATTGAGTATTCTCAGCTCTTTCAGTGAGTTCATTCATGTTGCTTTCACTAATAGATTCTTCGTCTTCGTAGGTTGGTAAAAATGCCAGTACATCATGTAAATCTTCAGATTGATACTTTAAATAATTTCCACCAACAAACGGTGTTTGAAAATCGCCATTCAAACGAGATTCGTCTCCGTCTGCTTGTGTCTCGAAATTACTTAAAGTATATCTGTTTGCGTAGTGAGTGGTATGACTTTTTCCATCCTCTTGATAGTGTGTAAGAGTTGTATTCAATTCATGCGTTTCATTAGTAGTTGTGTGAGAATGAGAATAGTTAGTGGCAATATTTATATTATTATTTTCTTCATTTATATTTAAATTATTACGTTTCAATAAGTTTAATTGATGAGGTTTTAATGTTTCTGTATATATATAATCAGATGTATATTGTTCTTTGGGATTAAAATACATAAAGGATAATCCACCTAGCAATAAGATTAGAACAGTTGAAACAGGAATTAAAACTTTAGAAGTCATTAAAGGATTTCGTTTGATTAACCCTGGGATAACGATAGTTTCTTTATTCTGTCGAATTTTGGAAAGTTTCCAAGCTTTTAATTCCCCGATTAATTCAGGATTTTCTTGCAGGAAATCTAGGAAATCAGACTCTTGAGCTATAGAAAGGTTACCTTCCGAATACTCAAAGAACCATTGATCAATATTTTCAAAAGAAGGATTGCTCATCGAACCAATTCTAAATAGTTTAACTGTCTTTTAATTTTCTTACGCGCCCTGTACAGATATACCTTAACTTGACTATCGGATAAATCAAGTATCTCACCGATTTCTTCATAGGTATAGCCTTCTAAGTCTCGCAAAAGAACGATGCTCTTTTGAGTTGGAGGAAGTGTAGAAAGAACTAATTCAACGATTTCCTTGTATTCAAATCGATTATTTACCACGATTTGTTCAGGAATTGAATCTGTATCATATACAGTTCGTTGTTTTTTCTTCGTGAAATTAATCAAAGCGTTATAAGCTGTTCTAAATAGCCATGCTTTACTACTACAAAATTCCACTTTCTTTCTGTTTTTCCACAACTTTTCAAATGCATCTTGAACAATGTCGCGACTATCTTCGGTATCCCTGAGAAAACCAAAAATAAAACCATACAAATTACTTGTATGTTTCTTCACTGCGATATTGTATTCTTTCCGATTCAAAAACTGCGCCTTTAACAGTAAAACAATTTAGTTGGTGCAAAAGTTACACCCAGTTCTAAATATTTTATATTTATTATAAATGTTTATTCGATAAATATAACGTAATTTAATGAGAAAAAGTGACAAAATTTAATTTTTCATTAATTAATAATGTCTCATTTATAAAAAAATACTATATTTATACATCAGAAAAATGAAACTATGGAAAAACAAGAACGTTTATTTGACATCCCTTATTATCAATTGGAAAATTTCCCTCAGGAAGTAATGTTTTCAAGTAAAATCGATGATAACTGGGTACCAACAAGCACAAAAGAATTTATTGACAAAGCAAACAAAGCATCAAGAGGATTGATAGCTTTAGGAATCAATGAGGGTGATAAAGTAGCTCTCGTATCAGCAAATAGAGTAGAATGGAATATTATGGATATTGCTATTCAACAAGTGGGAGCAATTGGAGTGCCTATTTATCCGAATATTTCAATAAAAGACTACAAATTTATTTTTACAGATGCTGAAATAAAATTATGTATTACTGGAAGTCAAGAACTATACGAAAAGATTACAAGCATTAAAGACCAAATCCCGACTTTAGAAAAAATTTATTGTTTTGATAAATTTGAAGGTGCAGAGCATTGGGAGAAAATTAGCGATGCAGCAGATCCGATTGATATTTCAGAAGTTGAAAAACGCAAAGAGAAAATCAAACACGAAGATTTGGCGACCATGATTTATACTTCAGGAACAACAGGGAATCCAAAAGGTGTGATGCTATCTCATAGAAATATATTATCAAACGTTTATAGCAGTTATACACGTGTGCCGATAGTTCCTAATTATGAAGGAAAGTGTTTAACATTCTTACCAGTTTGTCACGTTTATGAAAGAATGCTCCATTATTTATATATCTATGCTGGTTTCTCAATTTATTTCGCTGAAAGTCTTGAAACAATTGGAGATAATCTGAAAGAGACACAACCACATGTGTTTTCTGCGGTGCCAAGATTATTAGAGAAAGTTTATGAGAAAATTATCTCTAAAGGTGATGATTTAACTGGAATTAAAAAGTTACTTTTCTTTTGGGCAGTAAAACTTGGAAACGAATACGAACTTGAAGGAAAGTCTGGATGGTATAAATTTAAGTTAGCCATTGCTCGAAAACTTATTTTCTCTAAATGGCAAGAAGCACTTGGAGGAAACGTTATCGCAGTTGTTTCTGGTGCCGCAGCATTGCAGCCAAGATTGGCGCGAATTTTCTTCGCCGCTGGAATTCCTGTGTTAGAGGGATATGGATTGACAGAAACTTCTCCAGTAATTGCAGTCAATAAATTAAAAGATTGGGAAAATGGAGTAAGATTTGGAACTGTTGGACCAATTCTTGATGGTGTTGAAGTGAAATTCTCTGAAGAAGGTGAAATCTTAGTTAAAGGACCAAATGTAATGATGGGATATTACAAACTCCCTGAAAAAACAAAAGAAGTTTATACAGATGATGGATGGTTTAAAACTGGGGATATCGGGGAAATGGTTGATGGGAAATTCTTAAAAATCACAGACCGTATGAAGGAAATTTTCAAAACTTCGGGTGGTAAATACATTATCCCTCAAGCGATGGAAAATAAATTTAAAGAATCTCGATTTATAGAACAAATAATGGTTGTGGGTGAAGGATATAAACATCCAGCAGCGTTAATCGTTCCTTCTTTTGACTTTGTAAGAGAATGGGGAGAAAGGAAGGGAATTGAAATTCCGAAGGATAATGCTGAACTCATTGAAGTACCTGAGGTGATTGAGAGAATTGGTCGTGAAGTAGATTATTATAATAAAAACTTTGGTAATTATGAAATGGTTAAGAAGTTTGAATTATTACCAGAAGAATTTTCAATCGAAAAAGGAGAAATTACACCAACGCTTAAGTTTAAACGTAAAAATATCCTAAAACTTCACGAGGATAAAATTCGAAAAATCTATGGGAGTTTGAAGGATGAATAACTGATATAAAAAGACTTGTGAAAACAGGTCTTTTTTTATGCTGACTTGTTATGATTTCAGACATCAAACTCAGGATTTAATATTTTCTTTGTAATTTTAAGCATCAATTTTGGCTTAAATTTTGATATAAGCACATTAAATATGATGATATGAAAACCTTTTTATTAATTGTTTTTTCTTTTATTTTTGGACAAGTGATTTACGGTCAAACCATTTACGCTACCGACTGGAAATCAGATTCAGACGTAATTGTTTACGTTACAGAATGGAAATCCGACGCAGACCTTTTGGTTTATAAAACAGAATGGAAAAGTGATGCGCGTGACAAAAATAATGGAATTTGGTTTTTTACAGATTGGAAGAATGAAGCCAACAAGAAAATTTATTTTACAGAGTGGAAAAGTGATGCAGACGTGATTATTTATTTCACAGAATGGAAAAGTGATGCAGGCTGGAAGAAAAATTCCAAAAAACATCATTTTTATTAAAGTTTTCTTAAAAATTACCAGTCTTTATCAGAAATATGAACTATTCCTTTAAAAATCGCGACTTTCTTATCGTCTTGATTTGTTACAATTACCTGATAAATCCCAATTGTTCGTCCCCGATTTAATTCTGTACAAATAGCCGTTAATTTATCTCCGATTTTTGCTGGTCGTAGATGAGAAATTGAGGTTTCAATACTCACACATTGTTTTCCGTATGCATTAGAAGCAAATGCCAAAGCAGAGTCGGAGAGACTATAAGAAATTCCACCGTGTGCAATTAGAAAACCATTCAACATTTCTGGTTTTACTTCACAGCTTAACTTACAAGATCCTTTTTCTACTTCTAATACTATGATGTTGAGCCACTTCGAAAAGGCATCTTTGTTCATCATTTTTTGTACTATTTCTATAGGAGAAAGGGACATTTATTCAATTATTGCACGGTTAAACAAAGCGACCATGGCTATTCCTACAATAAATAACTCAGATTTCATTTTATCAGAAAGAAATCCCCCATCTTCATCTTCTCCATGAATTTCATTTAATAAAAAATCCAGCATGGCAGGTTGATTGCATAAAGACTTAATTAAATCATCATCTTCTGTTTCCATGTATTCGTCTAATGTATCCGTATATTCTTCATGGAAGTCATCAATCAAATCGTCGTCAATTTTTCTTAATTTTATTTGTTGGATAGATGCAGCCTCAAGATAAATATTAAAGTAGAAAGCGACCAAATCTAATAATTCATCATTTTCAAACTCAATTGCCGAAGAAAGGAGATAGCTAAAGAACAAAACTTGGTCATTTGTGTGTTTTTCCGACATTTCTTCTAATTCTACCTCCGAAAGTTGTGTAATTTTATTTACTGCCTCTAAAATGTGCTTTTCTTTTAATGTTGACATAAATTATGCGTTAAAATTTGCTTTCAGACTTAAGTCTAGCGATTTATATGAATGTGTTAATGCCCCAGAAGAGATGAAATTCACGCCAGTTTCGGCATAAGAAAGAATGTTTTCTTTGTTGATGTTCCCTGATGCTTCTGTCTCAAACTCTTTAGGAATAGTTGGAAGTAAGGCTTTAATTTGTTCAGGCGAAAAATTATCTAACATGATGCGTTGAACGTTTCCAATTTCCAAAACTTCCTTAAGCTCTTTGGCATCGCGCACTTCAATTTCAATTTTTATATCTAGATTCTTTTCTTTGATATAACGATTTGCATTTTCAATTGCATTTTTGATTCCTCCGGCATAATCAATGTGATTGTCTTTAATCATAATCATGTCGTAAAGTCCCATTCTATGATTGTGCCCGCCTCCAATTCGGACAGCCCACTTTTCAAATGCTCGCAAAGCGGGAGTTGTTTTTCTTGTATCTAAAAGTTTTGAATCTGTATTTTTGATAATTTCAACAAATTCATTGGTTTTTGTTGCAATCCCACTCATTCTTTGCATAAAATTAAGCATGAGTCTTTCAGTTGCTAAGATTGAGCGAGATTTTCCTTCAATTTCTAAGACAATATCTCCGTATTTCACTTTTTCGCCATCTTTAATGTGCGTTGTGAGTACCAGGTTGGAATCGTGATGATGTAAAATTTTTTCAGCCAATTCAACACCTGCGATTATTCCTTCATCTTTAACAAGAAGTTGTGCTTTTCCAGTTGCATTTTCAGGTACGGAAGAATTTGATGAATGGTCACCACTTCCATAATCCTCTTTGAATGCAAGTTTTATAATTTCGTCAATCATACTACAAAGATACGGCTATTTTATTCTTTCCATTGAATATTTGTAAGAACTCTGAATATTGGTGTTGTTATTCCGTTTCCTTCAATGCGAAATTGAATATCAACAGGTTTAAATTTATATGTTTCCTGATTTTTTAATAAATCTTGCATAAAATCGTCTATTACATCGACCCTAACAGCTGTTGTATATCTCTCTTCTCCCAATTCTTTCGGTTCTCCCAAAAGTAAAAACGTGGCATTATCACCTTTAATTACACTGATGAAATGTGGTTGAAACCTTCCTTCGCCATTTAAAATTTGATTTATTTTTTCCAATGACGGAATATCTAATTCTGTATCTTCCCACTCTTGAAACTGAATATCATCATACGAAATGCTTACTCTGGTTTGACTTTTGATAGCCTTACCATTTTCAAAAAAGGTTTGAATTTCTCGATAGTTTGTGTTTAAAGAGTCAACCCAAAAATCTATATTTTCTCTATAAGCCACAATTTCTCCATTGTTAAGGTAATAGATTTTTTCTCCTTGTGGTTGATAATTCCCCAAGATGTAATACTCAACAATTTTTATTGCCTTGCCATCAGGATTAAGGTAAGCTTCAACCTCGATAAACTCAGATCCATGTTGTTCTGTTTGCTTTTCCCATTGCAAGGATTGAACCTTCATTCCTTCATCTATTCTGGATTCTATTTCCTGAATTATTTTTTCATGGGCAGAGCCAGCGAGTTCCTGCCCTACAAGTTCATTCTCGGAACCCGTTTTTATCTTTTGTTCACACGCAGTAGAGAAAGCAAGTAAAGCTAAAACAAAAATTATATTTTTCATTTTATTTATCTATAGTTGTCAATTTTAGTCAAAAATTATTTTCATTTCTACACGTCTATTTTTCTGTCTTCCTTCAGCTGTATTATTTGGTGCTATTGGTTGCGTATCTCCAAAATATAGAACATTGAATCGGTCTTTATCAATACCTCTTTCCATCAAGAATTTCTGAACAGATTCGGCACGATTTTTAGAAAGAACCATATTCTTTTGAGCGTTTCCAACATTGTCTGTATGACCAGAGATTTGAAGTTTCCATTCTGGTTTTTTCTTTAAGACATCAGCCAATCCATTTAAAGATGGATAAGAATCTTCTTTAATAACAGCTTTAGCAGTCTCGAACTCTAAATTGTCAAATGCTACTTTCAGAATCTCTTTTGCCTCTTCATCTATCTCTGGGCAACCGTTATTTTCTATCAGTCCTGGCGTATTTGGACAATCGTCTTTATGGTCAGGAACTCCATCGCCGTCAGTGTCAGGACAACCTTTAAATTGAGGTAATCCTGGTAAATCTGGACATTCATCGTCTTGATCTGGAATACCGTCTCCATCTCTGTCAGCCCAAGGGCAGCCGTTGTTTTCTGCTGGTCCAGCTATGTTAGGGCATTGGTCTTTATGATCTGGAATACCATCGCCATCAGTATCAGGACAACCGTCAAATTCAATCGAGCCTGCTTGATCAGGACATGCGTCTTTGTGGTCAGGGATTCCATCACCATCAGTGTCAGGACAGCCATTAAACTCTGGTATCCCTGCTAATTCAGGACATTCGTCTTCTGAATCAGTTATTCCGTCTCCATCAGTATCAGGACAACCTTCAAACTCAGGTATTCCAGGGATGTCAGGACATCTATCTAAATGGTCAGGGATTCCATCGCCATCAGTATCAGGACAACCGTTAAGTTCTTTAGGTCCTGCAACAGTTGGACATTCATCTTCATGGTCTGGTATTCCATCACCGTCAGTATCAGGACAACCTTTGAAAGCCCAAACTCCTGGTGTATCTATACAATCATCTTTTTTGTCAGACACCATATCACCGTCTCTATCTTTTGGTGCTCCGTAAGGAATAGGCACCCTAAGTCCTGCGTAAAATCCAGCACCTCGAATTTTACCACCAGGGAATATTGTTTTTAAATCAGGAACCCCTAAAGTCAAAGGTCCCAATCGTAATCCCAACCCAACTCTAAATCCGCCAAACTGATGATATGAAATAGGGATTCCTACACCAAACCATTTATGATCGTATCCTGGGGTTATTGAAAATTGATTAGGAACACGCACGTTTGCATTATTTTTCTTTCCGTTGATATTGAGATAAGCAATTGCTCCAACATGGAAATTGTTCCAAATATTCCAGTCAAACTGAAAACTTAGTGCAGTTGGAGTATTAACGAAGAAAGTATTGAGTGTATCTTCTTTTGCGACCCAATCTGGGTCGTTTTGAATTAATGAGTCGATGATGGAAGCAAAGTCACCAGGTGTCTCTACTTTATCGAAGATAGTTAAATCGAGGTTTGTTGTGTTTACGCTAAAGTCTCTTGATTTACCACCTTTTTCAAATTTCATTCCTCCGATATCGAGCAAAGAAATCCCTGCTCTGATTTTGTATTTGTTTTTGTCTCTTCTCCAAAGGTTTGTTTCTCCATCCATATCGTATTGATATTCCTCATAATCTGGTCGCCATTCGTACACTCCTCCGATATCAAATCCAATTCCAAGTTTAGAAGTAAGTTTAAAAATATCGTTGAATGAGTTTGTACTATTTACCATGTATTCATCTACATTTCCAGAGTAACCAAACCCAAATTCGCCCCTAAAAGTTGTTGCCGTATCTGAATTCATCAATTGAAACTCTAAATCTCTAGAGTGAAGATAAGTAGAAGCAATACCTTGATTGAATTTCACTTTGATTCCGGCTTTAACAAAATGTTCTTTATTATCCCAGACAACTTGTGAATAATTAAGCCCATATTCTGCCCAAGCCAAAGAATTTTGTGAAAGGAGTTCTCCTTCGATATTAGTGTGCCAAAGTGGATTAAAATCAAGACCTTCCTCAGAAAGTTTTAGGATTTGTGGATTAATTCGATCAATATTATTAATAAATCGAAGTTTTGCAGTAAATCCAACGGCAATTCTTGGATTTATGTGAAACATGAAATTAAGTAAGTCTAATTGTCCACCAATATAAGAACCTCTATTCTTTAGTTTAGGTGAATTATAATCAACAACATTATGAAAACTTTCTTCATAAAGATTTTCGTTATCCATCCACTCTGTATCTTTCCTTAATGAATAAGGCCAATTTCTTTTAGGAAGAATAGAAGCGTCAAAATATTTAGCATTTTGCCAAGCATCAATGTTTATGCTAAATAGGTTAATATCAACCATAAAACGACCATCTACAAAAGAGGCAGGTTGAAGGTCAGTACCCATCACTCCAGCGTAATTACTGTTGATGACACCAAGATAGTTTTGACTGTTTACATGTGATACACCAAAAGAAAATAATAGTGAAAATAGAGAGATTAAAAATACCTTTTTCATGCAGTTAAAATTTCATATTTATAAAAAACAATATTGTGAAGTTAACACGAAAGTAAGTAAAAAAAATAATAATCCAAACTTTGGTTTAAAAATAATCAGAGGGCAAGTTCAAGTCGCATCCTTTATAAAAACTGTTAAAAATTCGAAAGGGATTCTTGCTGTCATCATTATTGTTTTATTTTTGTGGAAATTCAATTTTAATGGAAAGTTTACTAGAAATTTTCGCGCTGTTAACAGATGCTAATTTTATTATGGAGCGTGGAGGTCTCTATTTAGTCTTAATCATTTTATTTATTGAAACAGGAATTATCTTAGGATTCTTTTTGCCTGGAGATCCACTTTTGTTTATTTCAGGGATGATAATTGCCAGTGCAACTGAAACGCCTTATCCTTTTGATAACCATTATTTTAATCTTATATTTTGGGAGATTCTTTTTATGGCGAGTACCATTGCCGGTTATTTCGTCGGCTATTGGTTTGGGAAGAAATTCAGTTATGTTTTTTCAAGAAAGGAAGAAACTTGGTTAATTAAAAAGAAACACATTGAATCTGCAACAAAGTTCTACGAAAATAAAGGTGGTTTTGCCATTACAATTGCTCGATTTTTACCCATTGTAAGAACTTTTATTCCTGTTGTTGGAGGAATCGTTGGAATGAATTTTAAGCTTTTTACCTATTACAACATTATCGGTGCTGTATTATGGGTTGGTAGCATTGTAACAATGGGGTTTTTTCTTGGCAACATCCCATTTGTAAAGAACAATTTAGAATGGATAATCTTAGGGATTATTTTGGTTGTTACCTTGCCTGTAATAAGTCAGCTTGTCTTTAAAAAGAAAGAAAAAGAAGTAGAATAAGTCAAAAAAAATTCCTTTAGTCTATATTAATTACAGTCTAAAGGAATTTTTCAGAGTTACAAATCTCAAGTTATCTCACGCTTTGTTTCTTCCCGATTTTTGTTTCCAGCTTACTAATGATTTTTTTCGTTGCACTACTAATGGCTTTTTCGATTTTATCTTCAGTACTGGTTGCGGCAATAGGACCAAATCCTTTTGGTCTAACTTCGATTGTGCATTTTTTATCATTTGCCCCGCCTTTAATTCCATTTTCATCAGAGAGATGTACTTCAACTCGTGTAACGCTGTCTTCAAAACGTTTTAAATCTTTTTTGATTTCGGTAGTAAAATACGTTTCTACTCGCTCTTTTCCTTCGATATTTTTGTCTGTGTTAAAAAATACTTCCATGGCTCAATTAGTTTGTGAACAACAATTGTTCGGTTAATATTTATTAGATGAAATTCTCTTCATTTTCACCATGCCTAAGATAATAATTAAAATGTGAATATAAAATGATTTTATACTTTTTTATCAAAGAAAATAATAAATATAATTTTACTTAAAAGTAGATTCAAATGGAAGTCGTTGAATAATCGACCTGCCAAGCGTTAGTTCATCTGCATAATGCAGTTCTGTCCCTTGAGAAACACCTCTTGATAGGGTTGTAATTTTTAAACTATTATTAGAGATTTTCTTATAAATATAAAAGTTTGTTGTATCTCCTTCCATGGTCGAACTCAATGCAAAAATCACTTCATCAACTTCTTTGTTATTTACCTTTTCAATCAGTGGAATTAAGTTAAGGTCGTTCGGACCTTTTCCGTCCATGGGTGAAATAACACCTCCTAAAATATGGTATAAACCTTTGTAACTGCCAGTTGCTTCAATTGCTAAAACATCGCGAATATCTTCAACAATACAAATTGTTCGTCGTTCACGTGACGGATTGGCACAGATTGAACAGATTTCTTGGTCTGAGATATTGCCACAGTTTTTACAGTAGTTAATATTGTCTTTTAGCGACTGAATAGCATTGCTAAATTGTTCTATCTCCTCTGGATTTCTTTTTAGTAAATCAAGAACTAATCTTAATGCACTTCTCTTGCCAATACTAGGAAGTGATGCAAATTGCTCAACGGCTTTATTAAGATATTTTGAGGGTAATTCCATAACTTGCAAAGATAGTGATTTGCACAATAAAACTAAAGAAGTTTAAAGAATTGATTACTTTTGTCGTTTTATTTGATGCATTTTGGATTTTGTTTGTAATATACCAGTAGAAAATTTACCATTTACTTTATTTGGGTTATGTCTTCAAGAGCCTATGTCTTTGATTATGGACACACTGATTGCTATTGTGTGTGCTTATGTCTTGATAAAACTAAAGAAACCAATAGATAATTTTAGTAAATATTGGCGTCTTTTCTTCCTTTTCTTAGGAATTAGTATGTTTTTGGGGGGATTTTCACATGCTTTTTTCCAATATACAGGGATGTATGGTAAAAAAGTAACTTGGATTTTTGCATTTTTAGCTGGATTCTACGCAGGAAAAGGAATGTTGAGTTTGAATGTTATTTCCCAGAACACAAAAAAATGGCTCAATGTATTCTTATACGTTAAATTTATTGTTTTATTGATTTTGGCGTTTTATTATCAAGAATTTCTTTTTGTTACGGTCGATTCAGCTTTGACTTATTTGGTTTATTGTCTAGGGCTGGGACTTGTATATACAAAGAAAGGATTTCCATCGTATAAATATACAATTTGGGGTGTTTATCTGCTTGTACCTACGATAATTATTTTTATATTTAACATCCAAATTTCTGTATGGTTTAATAAGAATGATCTGGCACACCTGATAATGATTGGTTCAGTGATTTTATTCTATTTAGGAGTAAAAAAATACGAAGAGATAAAAGTAAATGGATTAAATGGCTAAAAGTGCAGTAAACATAGTAAATAGAAGAGCCAAATTTGAGTATCATCTTCTTGATAAGTTTGTTGCTGGTATTCAGTTGAAAGGAACTGAAATCAAAAGCATTCGAATGGGAAAGGCGAGCATAAAAGAAGCGTATTGTGTTATTAACGATAATAAAGAAGTCTATATTCGTAATATGCACATTGCCGAATATGAAAATGCTTCGTTTTATCAACATCCACCAAAACGGGATCGTAAACTTTTGCTGACAAAAAAAGAAATTAAAAAACTTGATAAAGGCCTTAAAACAAAGGGATATACAATTGTTCCTCTACGTGTTTTTATGAGCGATAAAGGTTATGCTAAAGTAGAAATTGCATTGGCTCAAGGAAAAAAATTATACGATAAACGCCAAGCATTAAAAGAGCAGGACGACAAACGTACCATGGATCGTGTGCGTAAGAATATTTAAAACTTTACAATGAAGGATTTCCTAGATTTATTGTTGCCCATCGCTATTTCAATTATTATGCTTGGAATAGGTTTGGGACTTACAAAAAATGATTTTAAAAGAGTATTTGTACAACCCAAAGCTGTTCTTTTTGGACTTTTTGGACAAATGATTTTAATGCCCCTGATTGGTTTTCTCATTACTTTTATTTTTCCGATGGATCCAGTTTATAAACTCGGAATTATTCTGTTAGCTGCAAGTCCTGGAGGAACATCTTCAAATATTGTTACCTATTTACTGAAGGGGCGTGTGGCTCTGGCTGTGTCCATAACCGCTTTTAATAGTTTACTGATTGTTTTTACAATTCCTATCATCCTTAATATTGGTTTTTACTTTTTTTGGGATGAATCTCTTGATGTCTCACTGTCTTTTATCGACACGTCAACTGAAGTTGGTATAACAATTTTACTTCCTGTAATTTTAGGAATTATTATTCGACACAATTGGCCGAATTTTACAGCCAAATTACAGAAGCCATTACGTTACATTTTGCCAACCATTCTCTTTATTGTTTTTGCACTTGTCTTGTTGGTAGAGAATGATGCGTCTGAAAATAATATTCTCGACTACTCATACTTGTTGCTACCAGCTCTTTTGTTGAATGTTTTCGTAATGATTGTCGGTTTTTATAGTTCTGGTTGGGTAGGAATTGATCACCGAGGAAAATACACAATTGCCATAGAGATGGGACTTCAGAACTCGGCTTTGGCAATCTTTATAGCAAATAATATCTTGAAAATTGATGGACTTTCTATCGTCGCCGTTTTGTATGGAAGTTTTTCATTCTTTGCGACGTTGATTCTTGGCTATATTTTAAAAATCTCGGGCGATAAAAAGAAAAAATCTAAACCAAAACCTCAATAATCTTGTCAGCTAATTCAACACCAATTCGACTTTGAGCTTCTACAGTTGCTGCACCAATATGCGGGGTACAAGCAATTTTCGGGTGATTTAATAAATCTTTTCGAGGCGCAGGTTCATTTTCATAAACATCCAACGCTGCAGCAGCAACTTTTCCGTTGTCAAGGGCATTGATTAAATCGTCTTCATCAATGACACCACCTCTAGCAATATTAACAATCATAACCCCGTCTTTCATCTTGTCAAACTCCGACTTTTTAATTACTGCAGAACCATCCGCCTGTTTTGGAATATGAATTGAAATAAAATCAGCCTTTGGAAGTGTTCCATGTAAATCTGTAGTTGTGTTAACTTGACTGTAAACTTCTCCCACGCCTTCGATGGAAACGGGTATCTTAAACGCATCTACAAATTGGTCAACAGCAATGACTTTCATTCCAACTCCCAATGCATAACTAGCTAAGGAACGACCAATTCTTCCGAATCCGATGATTAACAAGGTTTTTCCACGTAATTCAGAGCCTTTGCCGTACTTCTTCTTAAGTGCTTTAAATTCACTATCACCTTTTTCAGGCATTTGTTTGTAAGAATCAAATGTCATTCTTGCAATTGAAAACATGGAACCAATCACTAATTCTGCAACAGATTGAGAAGAAGATGCAGGCGTATTTTCAACAATTATTCCTTTTTCTCGGGCATAAGTAACATCGATATTATCCATTCCAACACCACCACGACCGATAAATTTTAAATTTGGGCAAGCATCGATTAGTTCTTTCCGAACTTCCGTAGCCGAACGAACTAATAATGCACTATATTTTTCATTGTTAATTACATTGATTAGTTTATCTTGCGCTACATGGTCAGTTGTGACACTAAAACCATTTTTTTCTAATTTTTCTTTACCTTCTGGAGAAATTCCGTCGTTTGCTAATATTTTCATTTGAATTTTTGTATATTTTATAGGGACTTCATGAGGTCAACCACTACTTTTACGCTCGAAAGTGGTAAAGCATTGTATAAAGACAATCTGTATCCCCCAACAGAGCGGTGACCTTTATATCCAATGATTCCTGCTTCATCACAAAGTTGATTGAATCGTTCTTTTTTTGTTTCGTCTGTAAGAGAAAACACAACATTCATTAAAGAGCGTGATTCTTTTTCTACGATACCTCTGAAATTAGGATTCGTATCGATTTCGTTGTAAAGTAAATCAGCTTTTTCTTGGTTGATAATCTTCATTTTTTCTGGTCCTCCGATACTCAACAAATGTCTCAAATTAAGGTTGGCAGTAAAGATTGAAAAAACGGAAGGCGTATTAAATAATCCGTCTTTATCCTTGTGTGTTTTTAAATCAAGATAAGTAGGTATAGGCATTGAAGATCTACCAAAAACGCTATCTTTAACGATAAATAATGTTGCACCTGCGGGACCTAAATTCTTTTGTGCCCCGGCATAAATTAGATCAAATTTTGAAACATCAATGGGTCTTGAAAAAATATCAGAAGACATATCGCATACCAAAGGAACGGTTGTTTCTGGAATAAAATGAAACTGTGTTCCTCTGATTGTATTATTTGAAGTATAATGCAGATAATCTACGTCTTCAGGTACTGTAAATTTTGTTGGGATATATGTAAAATCTTTATCTTTTGACGATGCAACTTCCACAACTTCTAATCCAGCATTTTGGGCTTCTTTCATGGCCAATGTTGACCAAGTTCCAGTGTTGATGTATGCAGCTTTTTTATGCTTCCCTGCCATGTTCATAGCAGCGATTAAAAATCCTAAACTTGCGCCACCTTGTAAGAAAAGAACGGTATATCCATCTGGAATGTTTAGAGCTTTTTTAACATTGTTTCTCGTTTCTTCAAAAACTTTTATAAAGTCTTTGCTTCTATGTGAAATTTCTAAAATAGAAAGCCCGTTAAAATCAAGTACTGCTTCTGCGGCTTCTTTAAATACCTCTTGGGGTAAAATGCATGGACCTGCTCCAAAATTATATTTCATAACTTTTGTTTTTACAAAGGTGCTAAAAATTCTTTCCAAAAACCACCTATTTATTAAAAATAAAATTGAAAAAAACCGACGCTTGGTCGGCTCTTTATTTTACTTATCATCTGCTTTTTTATCGGCTTTTTTCTTGGTAGTTGTAGTCTTTTTTTTGGCCGCTGGCTTATCTACAGTTGCTTTCTTGGTTGTTGTCTTTTTAGCTGTCGGTTTTGCAACGGTTTTTTTAACTGACGTTTTTGTAGCAGTTTTCGCAGTTGTTTTTTTAGCTGTCGTTGTTTTTTTTGTTTCTTTTTTCTCCTCTTTCTTTACTGCTTTTTTCTTAGGAACAACCGTTGTTTTAGTTTTTTTTCTTTTTCTTGTATTTCCGTAAGAGCCTCTAGCTATTTTACCTCTTCTTGTTTTAACATCACCTTTTCCCATAGATATAAAATATTTGGTTTAAAATTAGTATTTCGATAAAAATAGGAAAGTTTTAGAATAAAAAAGCGATTTTCATGAAAAATAACTTCCAATTAAATAGAAAAGGTCTGGAAAAACTGGATTGAAAGGGTGTTTTTTAGGGTTAGTGGTGTTTTATTTGGGTGCCTAGCTCAAAGTAGTCTTCCTAAAATTATCTATGCTGTTTCCGCTTGTAAACTACGATTAACTATACCTCTTTAATTCTTTTAATAAGTCCATTGATGACAGCATCAGGATTTCGGATAACATTTTTACACCACTCAATTTTTAGTTGTGTTTGTTGTTCTTCGGTGAGCTTCCAATCAAACTCAGTTTGTGATTCAAGTCTTGTGCGTATCGTGTTCATTGTTAACGCCGCAGAAACAGAGATGTTAAAACTTTCGGTAAATCCAACCATGGGGATTTTTACATAATAATCTGCCATTTCTAATGCCTTTTCAGAAAGTCCTGTTTGCTCTGTCCCGAAAAGTATTGCCAATGGTCGGTCGATTGGAACATCGTTAATCGTAAATGCGTCTGTATGCGGTGTTGTAGCTGCAATTTTATAACCTTGATTCTTCAGTTCTTGGATACATTTAGCAGTAGGAAAGAGTGGGTCTGTATAATGATAATGATTAATCCATTGACCAGCGCCCAATGCAATGTCTCTGTTTAGCGTGAATCTATTGTTTTTTTCAATAATATGTACATCTTGAATGCCAAAACAATCACAACTTCTGATAACTGCACTTGCGTTGTGTTCTTGGAAAATGTTTTCGACCGCTATGGTTATATAACGTGTTCTTTCAGCAGCAATCCGTTCAAATTTCTCTACTTTTTCAGGAGTAATAATTTGATAGAGTGCCTGTAACAGCTTTATTTCTATGTCTTTTTCTACCATAAATAAAAAAAGGGAGCAACTGCTCCCTTTTAAAAGTTCTGAACTTAATTATTTGTTCACAGATGCTGCTAAATTAGCACCTGGCTTGAACTTAACAACATTTTTTGCTGCGATTTTGATTTCTTTCCCAGTTCTTGGGTTTCTTCCAGTTCTAGCTGCACGCTTAGAAACAGAGAATGTTCCAAATCCGATTAAAGAAAGACGATCGCCTTTTTTTAAAGCTTTAGTTGTTGTGTTTAAAAGAGCGTCTAATGCTCTTTTAGAATCTGCTTTTGTTAAACCAGATTCTTTTGCCATAGCGTCAATTAATTCTGCTTTGTTCATAGTTATGGTTTTTGTTTGTTAAAAAATATTACTACGACAAATATATAGTAATATATACCACTTGCAACTGTTTTAGTAAAAAAAAACGTTTTTTTGTTGAAAAAAGCCTGTAAATGTTAATAAACCTATGAGTTTGAGGAGTTTTTCGAAGGTGCTTTGTCTATTTGAAACCATAAAATCTTATAAAAAAGTATAGAAAAATGACCAAAATTGAAAGACTAATCTATAATTATGCTCCACTCATTAGGAGAAAAACCCAGTAGAAAATCCTGACTTTTTAATCTCTTTTTACCTTCTAACTGAACATTGTGAAGTGAAATTGTTCCGTCTAATAGGTTCAATAAGAACTCTCCATTTCTGTTTTCAAGAAAAATTTTATCGTTCTTCTCTTTATTAAGTATGCTTGTTTTAAAAATCTTCATGGTTTTAGTTTGGTCATTTTCTTTCATCTTTAACTTTATCCATGCTGTCGGATACGGAGATAAACCGCGAATAAAATTATGGATATCTTCAATTGATAGAGTGAAATCCACTAAACAATCTTGTTTAAAGATTTTTGGAGCTGGTTTATGTGTTCCTTTGGGTTGCGGTTGTGCTTGTGCAATGCCTTTTCTAATCAATTCGATGGTTTCTATAACTACATCTGCACCTAAAAGCATCATTCTGTCGTGGACTTCTCCTGCGGTTTCGTTTTCACCTATTTCCATTTCCCGGTTCAAAATGATTTCACCTGTATCTATTTTCTCATCTATAAAAAATGTTGTTACGCCTGTTTTTGTTTCTCCATTTATTACTGCCCAGTTTATTGGAGCAGCACCTCTGTATTGTGGAAGCAAAGAACCATGAAGATTAAATGTGCCGAGAGCAGGCATTCTCCAAACAGCTTCGGGTAACATTCTAAAAGCAACTACAACAAATAAATCGGCTTGATACGATTGGAGTCCCTCAATAAACTGCTCATCTTTTAGATTTGTGGGTTGAAGAACTTCTATGTTATTTTGTTTCGCACATTTTTTAACATCACTCTCAGACAATTTTTGTCCTCTTCCCGCTGGTCGGTCAGGTGCAGTTATAACAGCTTTAATGTTATATTCTTCTTGAATGATTCTCTCCAAAATTGTTGTTGCAAATTTTGGAGTTCCCATAAAAACAATGCTCAAATCTTTTTTAGCCTTCACCATATTTCTTTTTTTGCAAAGATAATGGAATGAATATTAAATTGGGAATAAAGCAGGTTAATAGACTTTTTTTCTCCAGCTGGAGAATTTCAAATATGTTAATGATAAAAGCCCCATCATACTAAAGTAAAGGTATTCTACCGACCAAACGGCAGTGATATTCCAACCCCATACTTTAATCGTTAAGTATGAATAAACAACATAAAAAATGGTACACAAAGTTTCTATTGCTAACGAAATTCGTGTGTTGCCTGAGCCACTGATAGAGTGGAATAGGGGAGAAGACAAACCATATATGAGGATTGAACCGAACATTATTCTCAATATAAACGCACTGTCCGTAAGATAAGCAGTTTCTGGATTGATGATTTGAATTAATTTTTCTGGATATAAAAGTGCGCCATGGAAAATAAGTAGTAAAAACAAAAACGACAGCAGTTGAATGCGTTTAATAATCTTGGGGATTATATTTGATTCTGTATAATCCATATATTGGGCAACATAAGTTTTAGTGGTCGCAGCAAATCCGAATATAGGAACAAAGGCTAAGAAATATACAAACCTGACATTCTGTGAAACAGTGAGATTGTGCAGTCCCATTTGTTCTATAAAAATAAAAAACAACGTCCATGAGCTTAAAGCAATCATTCCTTGGAACACCAAAGGACTTCCGATTCTTAAAAGATTTTTTATGATTTCAAATTTTATCTCAAGCCGTAAAAATATTTGATATTTAATTCTTTCTTTGGAGCGAAATAGGATAGTGATAAGAGTCAAAGATGCTATTCCTTCAGAAAGAACTGATGCCAAAGCGGCTCCTTTAATTCCCATTGGTTCAACACTACCAAAACCAAATATAAGTAGATAATCGAGTATGATATTGGAAACAGCAAAGACTGCACTGCCAATCATTATAATCCATGTTTTTCCTATTGAAAGGAAAAAACTATTCAGCACAATCATAAAAAGTGCGAAGAAAAAACCCAACGACCGAATAGACAAATAATCAATTTGCTCTAAGGCTAATTCGCTACTTTTTGAAAAATTTAGAATAAAATCACTAAGCAGTGTTTGTGTAAAGAGAAAGAATAGCAGTGCTACTGATAAAATCACAAGAATAGCAGACTGAATAATTCGATTGATTTGTTCTGTTTTATTCTGTCCTATTCTTCGTGCCATAATAATTTGAGCGGCATCGCCAAATCCAATTAATCCCATAAATAAGGTAACGTAGATTAATCCTCCATTTCCACTGGCATCAAAGCTTAAAGTACTGTATCTACTTAGAAAAGCAGCATCGGTTATCATTACGACGGACTGTACAAATGTTCCCAGCATTATTGGGAACGCAATTTTTAAAATTTGGGAATAAGAAATAGATAACCGCATGCAAATTTTTATCAGGGAGCGAAGATAATGACTTGATTGAAAAAATGGCGATAAATTACTTAATCTTCAATAATCTTCTTTAAATAATCATAATAATCACCTTTCATTCCTTCGATTTGACTTTTCACTTTATTTTTTGAAATCCAGCCAGAATTTAGTGCAATCTCTTCCAAACAAGCAATTTTCAGTCCTGTTCTTTTTTCAACGGCTTTCACAAATTCTGTAGCTTCTGATAAAGCCTCATGCGTGCCAGTGTCTAACCATGCATAACCTCTTCCTAAAAGTTGCATTTTTAGTTGGTCTTTTGCTAAAAAGGTTTGATTTACAGAGGTGATTTCTAATTCGCCTCGGGCAGATGGTTTTACTTCTTTTGAAATATCTACCACAGAGTTGGGATAAAAATAGAGACCTACAACAGCAAAATTAGATTTTGGTTTAAGTGGTTTTTCTTCAATACTGATGACATTTTTGTTTTCATCAAATTCTGCGACACCATATCTTTTTGGGTCGGAAACATAATTTCCAAAAATAACAGCTTTTCCATGATTTTCAACTGTGTGGATTGCTTCTTTAAGTTGATTTTGTAGTCCTGCACCATAAAAAATATTATCTCCTAAAACCAAGCAAACAGAATCGTTACCGATAAAATCCTCTCCTAAGATAAACGCTTGTGCAAGCCCATCGGGAGTGGGCTGAACTTTATAAGAAAGTTGAATTCCCAGTTGACTTCCATCTCCAAGAAGTTTTTCAAAATTAGGCAGATCATGCGGTGTTGAAATAATGAGTATTTCTTTGATTCCTGCTAACATTAAAACAGAAAGCGGATAATAAATCATGGGTTTATCGTAGATAGGCAAAAGTTGTTTACTAACCACATGGGTTAGAGGGTGTAATCGTGTTCCTGACCCTCCAGCTAAAATTATTCCTTTCATGGTATAAGTTTAAAAGCACGAAGTTAGAAAAATCTATTAAATAAAAGAGTAGCACTTGTTATCTTTCAGTAAAATTAGTTTTACAGGTCATTTAATTTTGGATTTTCCTTATGCCTTGTTTTGTCACGGTTTGTTTTCTTTTCCAAGTTCTTTTTTAATGCTTCCGACAAATTTACTCCAGTTTGATTAGCAATACAAGTCAATACAAACAAAACATCTGCCAATTCATCTCCTAAATCTTTATTTTTATCCGATTCTTTTTCACTTTGTTCTCCGTAGCGACGCGCAATGATTCTGGCAACTTCTCCAACTTCTTCGGTGAGAATAGCCATGTTTGTTAATTCATCGAAATAGCGAATCCCGACTTCCTTAATCCAGTCATCTACTGTTTGTTGTAACTCATTTATCGTCATCATTTATCTTGTTCCAAATGTAAATTGAATTGATAAATGTAGAAAAAATATGTTACTATTTTAACATAAATCGATGGAATCTTACTAAATTCATTTATATTTTTGTAATATTATAAAAAAACAGCAAAAGGTGTCAAATATTAATTTAGTAATCGAAGAAAGGGCAGCTGATATTGCCGGATTTTTAGTGGGGAGAATATTGCCTTTTAGACAAAAAAGAATGGTGGGACCGTTTATTTTTATTGACCACATGGGACCTGTAAAGATGAATGCAAGGGAACATTTTGATGTTGCACCACATCCACATATCGGATTGTCAACTTTAACTTTTTTGTTTGAGGGAAATATCATGCACCGTGATTCAATAGGTACGGAAATTGAAATTTCTCCAGGTGCAGTAAACTGGATGACAGCTGGAAAAGGTGTTGTTCATTCTGAAAGAACGCCAGATTATCTTCGAGATTCTACTAAGTTGATGCACGGATTACAAATTTGGGTTGCGTTGCCTAAAGAATTGGAACAAATGGAACCAGAATTTCATCACATTGAGAAAAAAGATATCCCGACATGGGAAGATGGAGAAGTTGAAATAACCTTGGTTGCTGGAGAGGTTTTAGGAAAAAAATCTCCTGTTCCTGTTCATAGTAAGTTATTTATGATTGAATTAAGAAGCAAATCAAAACAAACCATAAATATCGGAGATCAACTTTTTGGAGAATCTGGTTTGTACATTGTTGAAGGCGGAATTGAAGCTGAGGGAAATACGTTTGAGGCTGGAAACATGTTAATTGCAAAAGATAGTACGTTGTGTTCTTTTACAATTCTAGAAAATAGTCTTGTTTATATTTTTGGGGGAGAGCCATTCCCTGAAACACGTTATATCGATTGGAACTTTGTGTCTTCTTCGCAAGAGACACTCGACAAAGCAAGAGAAAAATGGAAAAGGCAAGAATTTGATAAAATTCCAGGCGATTCTGATGAATTTGTTCCGTATCCGGATAGAGTTAAGAATTTAAAGCATAAAAAATAGTTGATGACGGAAAATAAAAAGAAACGATTTGAACCGTTTAGCGAAAATAATTGGTGGAAATTTGGTTTGATATGGGGCGTTTTTATGTTTCTACTTATGCTTTTTGTGATAAGACCTTATTTGGACGAAGAATATACACCTACCCAAAAACTCATTGACTTAATCGTCTGGTCTGTCGGAGGAATCGGCTACGGTGCAATTATGCGATGGTTTAAGAGGAAGTCAGAAGGTAAATAAATTGAAACGCTACTTTTTTAATAATTTCTTGACCTCATTCTTCTAAAAATAATTAAATTTAACATGAAATTAGCATTAGCAATAAAATCCAAATAACTTAAAATATGGGAAACTCTTTATACATCATTTTGGCCATCATAGCATTGGTGCTATTCTTGGTTAATATTTACAATCGTTTTGTTAAGAATAAAAATGTAGTGAAAGATGCGTGGAGCAATATTGATGTTGCCTTAAAGCGTCGTCATGATTTAATTCCAAATCTTGTAAATATCGTTAAAGCTTATGCAGATTACGAAAAAACAACATTCCAAGCCATTGTTGAAGCAAGAAACAAAGCAGTAAATTTACCAAAAGATGATATCAATGGACGAATTGAAGCAGAAAAAGAACTGAAGCGTTCACTGAATAATTTCTTTGTTACGGTGGAGGCTTATCCAGAGTTAAAAGCTGACCAAAATTTCGTTAATCTACAAGACCAATTGGCACAAATTGAAGAGAATTTAGAACGATCGAGACGCTACTATAACGGAACAGTTAGAATTAACAATACTTATGGAGAAAGTATTCCAGGGGTTATCTTTGCAGGAATGTTTAAGTATCAGCATTTTGATTATTACGAGGCAGAAGAAGATGAAAAACGTGAAGTTGATGTTAAATTATAATCTTTTTATATAAAATACTTACTTATGAAGTTTCTAGTTGGTTTTGTTTTTCTTTGTTTTCAATGCTTGATTTTTGCGCAAGGATTTGTTGTCAATGAATATAAAGTCGATGTTTATTTGAGCGAAGAAGGGTATTTTGATGTTGAAGAATATTACGACATCGAATTTACCATTCAAAAACACGGTATTATTCGCGACATTATTACAAAATATGAATTTCAACTATCTGACACTTCAGAAATCACAAAAAGAGAAATCTATATCTCTAATGTCGATGTTTCTGGTGGACCATATACAACTTCTTCTCATCTGGGGCAGAAATATGAAACCAGTTATGAAATCAAAATTGGAGATAAAAACAAAACGGTTATTGGTCCGATGGCTTATTCTATAAAATATCGAGTGGAAAATGCTTTTATTTTTAAAGATAACGTTGTTCAGTTTTATTGGAATCTAAAGCCTGATGGCTGGAACGCAGAATTTAAAAGCGTTCAATTCCGTGTTTTTACACCCGATGGAGCAGAACTATCTGATGAAAATAGCTTTATTTACTATGATTCATACCTTCCTGGTTTAGATTCAAATTTCGAATTATCTTATGAAAATGGTGTGTTTGAAGGACGTTCTCTTCCTGACTTCCGCTCGAATTATGGTCAAAGTGTAACCGTTTTAATCAAACTTCCTAAAGAAATGATTGCAGAAGTAGATTATTCTCTTCCGTGGTGGCAAAAATATAGCTGGATTGCCATAACTGTTGCGCTTTGGGTATGGATAAAAAGCGTTCGTAGGCGGGTTGCTAAACCTGATAAGATAACAGCAACAACTTCTTATTATCCACCAGATGAAATGGATCCTGCTGTGGCTGGATATATCATTGATGATTTTGTGCACCAACGCGATCTGGTTTCGCTTTTACCGTATTGGGGACAAAAAGGAATTATTACAATTCAAGACATTCCAAAGGAGAAGGTCTTTGGTAAGGCCGATGTCTCTTTAACCAAAGTAAAGGAGCTGAACGAGGACGCAGCGTCCTATGAAAAAATTATGTTTGAAGAATTATTCAAAACAAACAATACTGTATTGATTTCGAGCTTAGCGAATACTTTTTATACAACGATGAACAAAGCACAAAAATCGCTGGAATCGGCTGCGAATTTATATTATGATACAAAAGCCAACAAAAAATCTACAAATATTGGCGCATTGTTTATTATTTCTTCCTTCGCAGTAGGTTTTCTGTTTTTCTATTTTTATAGTATTTTAGCTGCTATTGTAGGATCAATCGCTGTAATTGTTGCTAGTATTTCATTCTTTAAAAAGAAAAAATCACCCAAAGGGAACAGGGCTTTTTCAGAATTATTAGGATTTAGAGAGTTTATAAAAGTTGCTGAACTAAATCGTATCAAAATGCTGTTAGAAGATGACCCAGATTATTTTGAAAAAACAATGAGTTATGCTGTGGCCTTTAACTTACTTAAGGAATGGTCTGGCAAGTTTGATGAACTTGGTGTGGAGCCACCAAATTGGTATAGTAGCGCAGCAGGACCGATTGCAATGAGTAGTTTTGGAAACGCATTTACAAACAGCATGAATACAACACGTAGCAATTTTGTAAGTGCACCTGCAAGTTCATCGAGTGGTGGTAGTTTTGGAGGCGGTGGTTCTTCAGGGGGCGGATTTGGCGGTGGCGGTGGCGGAAGTTGGTAAATAAACATAGATACATTAAAATTGGCGCAAGATTTATCAGAAATATTAGTTGTAGGAATATCTTCAAGGGCTTTGTTTAATCTTGAAAAGGAAAACAAAATCTTTGAAGAAAAAAACATTCAAGGGTTTAGGAAATATCAAGAAGAACATCAAGATAAGTTGTTAAAGCCTGGACCAAGTTTTCCGCTGATAGAAGCTTTGTTGAAACTCAATGCCTACGTGAAAGAACCCATCGTTGAAGTTGTTGTCATGTCAAGAAATAGTCCTGAAACAGGCACGCGTGTTTTAAAATCTATCCAGCATTATGGTTTACCAATCAATCGTATGGCGTTTTCAGGTGGTGAACCTATTCCACCATTTATTGAAGCTTTTGAGGTAGATTTGTTTTTGTCAAAAGATGAAAAAGAAGTGCAAACGGTCATTGATAACTCAACATGTGCTACGGCTTTGGTTTATGATTTGCCGAAGGATTATCAAATTGATACCAATAGGGTAAAGTTTGCATTTGATGCCGATGCTGTCGTGTTCTCAGAAGAGTCAGAAAGAATTTATAAAGAAGAAGGAATTGATGCTTTTTTGAAGCATGAAACGGAAAACGAAGATGTGCCGTTAAATGATGGACCTTTTGCAGATTTATTGCGTAAACTTTCAAAAATTCAGGAAAAACTTCCCATGACAATAGAGCTGTCGCCTTTGAGAATAGCGATTGTAACGGCTAGAAGCGCACCAAGTCATATGCGTGTTGTAAAAACATTTAAAAAGTGGGGTGTTTATGTTGACGAAGCCTATTTTATGGGTGGTTTGGCAAAAGACAAGGTTTTAAAAGCATTCGGAGCGCATATTTTCTTTGATGACCAGACTGTTCATTTAGATGATTCAAGTAAAGTTGTTCCATGCGGAAGAGTATTATACAAATCGAATTCACCACTTAAGAAGTTCGAAAAATAAAAGTAAGGAAATAGAAATATAAGAGAGAATTAAAACCCTCGATTTTTTTTGCTTTCTATCAATTCCTTTGTATCTTTTCTTAAAAATTAAAAACATGGCTCAAATTGTCTTGAAACGCATCTATGAAGATTATGAGAAATCTGATGGATATAGAATATTAGTTGACCGATTGTGGCCAAGGGGAATTTCCAAAGAAAATGCTCAATTAGACCTGTGGTTAAAGGAGATTGCACCAACAAATGAGTTGCGTAGGTGGTTTAATCACGAAGTTGGAAAATGGGAAGGTTTTACAGCAAAGTACCTTCAAGAGATTTCCGATAATAAAGAACAAACAACGGAGTTATTAAGTGTCATTAAATCTCACGAAAAAGTTACGCTCTTGTTTGGAGCAAAAGACATTGATCACAATCAAGCAGTAATTTTAAAAAAATGGATTGAAAAAAATGCATAAGAAACAACCATCATTGTTTAATAATTCTAATTCATTAACAGAAGAAAACCTAACTTTTCCTACACACGAAGGGGTTGTTAAAATCATTTCTATGACTGAAAAGGAAACAGAAAATCAATTTAAAAATTTAACCATTTCTTATAGTTTTGCAGAACACATTTTTGGGAATATAATTGTTGCATCAACTTCTCAAGGTGTTTGTTATTTAGCCTTTTATGACGATGATAAAACAAAAGCTGTGGAACAACTGAAAAAACGATATAAAAATGCTGTATTTGTTTCGCAAATTGATGAATTTCAAAAGAATGCCTTGTTGATGTTTTATAAAAATAATTGGCAGAATTTAGACAAGATTGTTCTGCATATCAAAGGAACAGAATTTCAGATGAAAGTTTGGAAACAACTTTTGCGTATTCCTTTTGGATTGCTCATAAATTACCAAGATATTGCTCAAGAAATGGGAAATATAAATTCTGCAAGAGCCATTGGATCGGCTGTTGGGAAAAATCCCGTTGGTTTTATTATTCCTTGTCACAGAGTTGTTCCTTTATCTGGGAAAATTGGTGGATACATGTGGGGAGCAGAGCGTAAAGCTACAATTATTGAATGGGAGAGGAGTTTAATAAATTAATGTAATCCGTTTTTTATAAGGTTAATAAACTCCTTTCTTGTACTATCATTCTTTAAAAAAATCCCTGTAAAAGCAGAAGTTGTTGTATAAGAGTTTTGTTTCTCAACTCCTCGCATTTGCATACACATGTGGCTACATTCTAGAACAACCGCAACTCCTTGTGGCGAGAGTGTTTTTTGGATACAATCACGGATTTGAATGGTAAGTCTTTCCTGTACCTGTAAACGTCTTGCAAAAGCATCTACGATACGTGGAATTTTACTTAATCCAACAATTTTACCATTAGGAATATAAGCAATATGTGCTTTTCCAAAAAATGGTAATACATGGTGTTCACATTGTGAATAAACCTCGATGTCTTTTACAATTACCATTTCAGAATAATCTTCTTCAAATAATGCACTTCGAAGAATTTCTTCTGGGTCTTGTTGGTAGCCTTGCGTTAAAAATTGAAGTGCTTTAGCAACGCGTTCAGGTGTTTTTTCTAATCCTTCTCTTGTCGGGTCTTCACCAAGATTTTCAAGTACTTTTTCATAAAGAGATGAGATGTCCTTCGTGACTTTTTTGTCGTATTTGAAATTACTATCCATGCGATTGTTTATTTAGTTACCAAATATAAAAATCATCTAACATTCTTCCTGTAGTAACTCCTGAAAACCTTCCAGTCATTAATTCATTTAAGAATTTCTTTAGACTATCTACACCTTCGTATGTATTTTTTGCTCTCATATTTGGTCTTTTGCTTCTAAAATTGGCATCACTCAGTGGTTTTACTTCTTTTGCAAAGTAAACAACACCCCCATCTTCAATGGCTAATCCTAAAATTGCCCCTGGCAAGTCGCCATAAGATTCAGGTCCAACCCCAGGAATGATTTGCTCAGAGAACCATGCATAGATTCGTGTTGAATCATTGGCTTCCCAAACTGCTTGTCTGGTCTGAAATCCTGCAATCTCTCTTGTGTTTCGCGTAATGTACCAATCTCTCTTTTTTAGAGAATCTCGGTAGAATAAAGATGTACCAAAAATATTAAACTCTCTTTCAATTAAATTGCTTTTAAAATCTTGATACGATGTATTTTTCATTGTTGTCCATTCCCTTTCTGCGTCAGCCATTGTCGCTTCAATTGGAGTGAATAAACATCCATTTTCATCAAAATACAATTTGAATTCATCAATTTTTGGTTCTTTTATCCATTTATTGTTTCTACTTAGCATTTGTTGATTGCCTTCAAAACGTTTTTCAAGGTTTGTTCTTCTTTCAAAAATGATTTCACCAGATAGGATTGCTTGACCATAAGTGAAACTTGTGATAAAAAGAATAAAAATTAGAAAACTTGACTTAGAAAAACATGCCTCTTCTACCATTATCTTCTGCTGTTTTATTGTTATTAAACCTCCAAGTTGCTCCAAACATAAAGTAACGAGCGATAATTCGATTTCTTGTGTCCGTGATTATATTTGTTCCAACCATCCTTGAAATTCCTATATTTTGATTAAAAATATCGTAAGCCGCAATATCAAGAATTAAATTTCCTGTTTTTAGGAAACGTTTGCTTAACTTGACATTCCAAATCAATGGTTTTTCGTTGTATCCTGTTGCCCTGCGTGAGTTTATTTCCCATGAAATGTCACTATCAATAAAGAATCGCCAAGGCAATTCAAAGAAAATTTCTGCTTTGTATCTTTGAGTTGTATAAGGTTCGTTTAAATTTGAAGACAATGAGCTAATGGGATAGTTGTATCCTACTGATGCACTTATACTTACTTCAATTGAATCAGTTCTGTATTGAAGTGCAATCATTCCGTCAAGTCCATAATTTTCGATGTTGTTTTCTTGACTGTTTATGAATGACTTTGTGTTGAAATAATTCCCAAACAAATTTGGTCTGAAATGTAAATCTTTGTTGAAAATGGGGAAACCTCCGCCTGCATAAAATCCTCCATACATATTTCCGTCAACGTTAATTGCTTTGGAAATAGACTGACCTTGGATATTGTAAGAAATATCGTTTGAAAATGCATTGTTTGTATAATTAAAATATCCACCAGCGTAGATATAACTAAAATTAAGTGCATTCCATTTGTTGTAATTTATCGTAATTCCATGCGTATAATCAGGTTTTAAATTAAGGTTTCCAATTACCAATTTATTTGGGTCTGTATTATCTCTTACAGGTTGCAATAAATTCAAATCGGGTTGATTTGAGCTCGTGCTATATGCCAAAGTTAAACGATGAGAGTTGGAGAATTTAAAGCTGTAATCTAAATAGGGCAAAATATCGGTTACATCTTGTTTGAATAATTCATTATTTACATTGTTCAAATTATCAATTTGAACGTTTCTGACACGCGCTCCAATTTCCAAATTTTGTTTTGATGTAGTGAAAATAATTCCAAGCGCCCCCCGATTTTCAAATCTCTTATTTCCAAAGTCGTTGCTGTACAAATCAGCATAATCATCATACCCTGTCGGTGTATTATTGTAGGTTGAAGTTCGCTGTTCCCCATTAAAATAATCTCCTCGATATTGAAACCTTAAACGAAATTGTCTAGAAAGTGGTTCGGTGTATTCCGCCAAAAAACGATGTCCCGTTGTATGACTATTTATATTTCTTTGTTGGTCATAAACAGAATCAGGAACCAAAAATTGTAAGAAATACATATCTGTCATCAAAGTATTGTTTCTATCGCTTTCCGTGTATCCAAATTGATACATTAAATCCAACTCTCTTCCTCTTTTATCAAATTTTTTCTTAAATTTCAGTTCTAAGTTTCCGTCTAAACCTTCTCCAGTTGTCTTGTTATGTAAATCAGTGTTGCTGAATCTTATGTTTTCACCTAAGATAAAATCACTGGTGTTGTCACGGTCGCTGTGCTCTTTTCGGATAATTAAATTGGACTTAAAACTCAACGATGTTTTACTGTTAAACTCATATTCCATGTCAAAATTAATGGTGTGAGATTGTTGTTTTTGATAGTTAAAAACTGTGTCGATTTTCCTATAATTCGTATCTGCAAAGAAATATTCTGACTCTGTTATTTGGTCGGCTGTAACACGACTGTCATTGTATGTATAATTGAGTCCAACTTTAAATTTATCAGTAAATTTATTCGTCAAATAAAATCCACCTTTATAATTTTCAGGTAAACCATTGAGTGTAGTAGGTTGCATAAATGACCGAAATCCGCCTTGCATTTCATTGGTCAGCCCAAAGCGTGAAGCATCTTGGCGACTAAAACCTGTGTTTGGTGTGTTAGAGCCCAAACCGAAAACAGAAACTTTAAGGTCTTTATCAAAATAATTCAACAACACGTCGCCCTCATAAAAAAGGGTTCCATTGGGTTCTTTCTCAAAGTATTCAGTGTTTGCACCACCTCTTCCAGCGACTTTGCCAAAATATCCTTGCTTGGCTTCGTCTTTTAATTTAACATCAAGAATTTGAATCTTTTCTTCTGTATTTCCACCCGAATTATCATCTTCAGTTTCATAAACTTCAATTTTATCAACGCCTTTAGCAATCAAATTTCTTGTCGCAATCGTTGGGTCACTACCAAAGAACTCGTCACCATCTACTAAAACTTTTGATATTTGACGACCTTGTGAGCTGATATTTCCGTTTGCATCAACTTGTAATCCTGGAAGATTTTTCAATAAATCCTCAACGGTTGCATTTTCTTTTGTTGCAAATGAATCGGCGACATAAACCAGCGTATCTCCACGGAAATAAATGGGTTCTTTGTTAGCATAAATCACAACTTCTTCTAATTCCATTGCTCTTTCAGGAAGAATAACCGAAGGAATATGGATTTCATTATTCTCTTCAGAACCAAAAATATAATATACTTTCTCATCGAATTGAAAATGCGTAATAACAAGCTCTATTGTGTCTATTGGGATACCAGACAACTCAAAACTTCCATCTAACGCTGAATGTGTATAACCCAATAAAAGACCATCAGACATTCTCGTAGCCATAATAATGGCATAATTCAAAGGCCTGTCATTTATCGTATCATTAACAACCCCTGTAAACTTCATTTCCTGAGAAAATGTCAAGAAACTCAAGATTAGGAAAAGTAGAGAAACAAATTTCTTCATTTATTATAAAGTATTCATTAATTATGGTATGGACGAAAGTAAGGGTTTTAGATGGATAAATTATGGTATTTAAGTGTTAAAATGTGTTTATTTTTTCTTTTTCATTAAATTTTCCATTTTGATTATTAGTTTTGGTAAAAAACTAAGTCATACTATTTGGAAGAAGCAAAAGTCATAAAATCTACTGGAAGGTGGTACAATGTTGAGTTGGAAAACGGCGAGCTACACACTGTTGGGATTCGTGGTAAGATTCGATTGAAAGGGATTCGTACGACCAATCCAGTATCAGTAGGTGACCGTGTTTTGGTAGATTTTAAAGACAGAGATACTGGCGTAATTACGAAAATCTTACCGCGTAAAAATTACATCATCCGAAAGTCGATTAACTTGTCCAAAGAATCTCATATCTTGGCAGCAAATATCGACCGTGTTTATTTATTGGTAACACTTGTTGCTCCCGAAACACATTTGACTTTTGTTGACCGATTTTTGGTTACCGCAGAAGCCTATGGCGTTCCTGCAACCTTACTTTTTAACAAGATGGATCTTTATATGGAAGAGCATTTGCCTTTGGTTGAGGAAACAATGGATATATACCGAAATGTTGGTTACGAATGTGTTGGAGTTTCTGCTTTAGACTCATCGAGCATCGACTTTTTAAAGGAAGAAATCAAAGGGAGGCAAGTGATGTTTGCAGGAAATAGTGGAACAGGGAAAAGTACTTTGATTAATGCTTTGGATCCATCTTTGAATATCAAAACATCTGACATTTCAATTACCCACTTGCAAGGTCAACATACAACAACCTTTGCAGAGATGCATAAACTAGAGTCAGGTGGATATGTTATTGATACACCTGGAATTCGTGCTTTTGGCGTTGTGGATATGGACAAAAATGTAATTTCCCATTATTTCCCTGAGATGCGTGAATTGCTAAATCAATGTAAATTTCACAATTGCTTACACCTTAACGAACCTGAATGTGCAGTAAAAGAAGCTGTGGAAAACGGGAAAATTCACCCTTCGCGTTATCGCACTTATTATGAATTGATGAACGAAGATTCTGGAGAAACGTATCGTTAATTTTTTTCCTCTTCTTTCGCTTTCTTTTTTGCTTCTTTTTCCTTTTTATCACTCTCATCGAAAGCTTGGATAATTTGCTTAACGATTTTATGGCGGATGACATCGTTCTGATTCAGTCGAACAATCCCAATATCATCAATTGATTTTAACCTATCTATCGCATAAATTAATCCCGATGGTTGTTTGAAAGGTAAATCAATTTGCGAAGCATCACCCGTAATCACAAAACTGGCACTTTTTCCCATTCGGGTAAGGAACATTTTAATTTGATTTACTGTTGCGTTTTGCGCTTCATCTAAAATAACAAAAGCATTGTCTAAAGTTCGCCCCCTCATAAAAGCTAAAGGAGCAATTTCTACAATTCCTAAATCTATGTAATCGAGAAGTTTTTCAGCAGGAATCATGTCGCGAAGCGCATCGTAAAGAGGCATCATGTATGGGTCTAGTTTTTCTTTTAAATCGCCCGGAAGGAACCCTAAATTTTCGCCAGCTTCAACGGCAGGGCGTGTCAAGATGATTCGTCTTACTTGCTTATTTTTTAACGCCCTCACTGCACAGGCAACAGCAGTATATGTTTTTCCCGTCCCAGCTGGTCCAACCGCAAAAACCATATCTTTTTGATTGATGGCTTCGACCAATTTCCTTTGATTGAACGTTCGTGCTTTTATTTTATTTCCATGAACACCGTGTAGGAGAATTTCGGAACCATCGCCCGACATAACTTCCACTGGGTCTTCCGTCATCAAATTGTCGATGTTATTTTCATTTAATTCACCATATTTTTTGATAAATTCAATGAGTTGGTCTAATTTTTCCTCAAAAAAGTCCAGTGCTTCTTTTTCTCCACTTGCGATGATTGTATTTCCTCGCTCACTGATTTTCAACTTTGAAAAATACTTTTTTATCAGTTTGATGTTAGCATTGTTAATTCCAAATAATGATATTGGGTCAACTTCACGAATTTCAATTTTTCTTTCTTCCAAATCTTCAGTTTATAGTTTTTTGATAAATTATTCCAAATGTATGATAAATCAACATTCATTGAAGTGATAAGATGCAGGCAAAAAGAAAAACTTATTCACAAAAGGTTAAAAACATATTATTCGATTCATACAATGTTAATAAAATCTCACCTTGAATCCTTTAATAAACCTTCCTTCTTTCTATCTTTGTTTTTATGGATTTTTTAGAAGAATTGAATGAAAGCCAGCGTGTAGCAGTAGAACATATTGATGGTCCGATGATGGTGATTGCAGGCGCAGGTTCTGGTAAAACAAGAGTACTTACCTATCGAATTGCTCATTTACTGAAAAATGGAATTGATTCATTCAATATTTTGGCTTTAACGTTTACAAATAAAGCTGCCCGGGAGATGAAAGAGCGAATTCACAAAGTCGTTGGAGGAACGGAAGCAAAAAACCTAACAATGGGGACTTTTCACTCAGTTTTTGCACGTATTTTACGTCACAACGCTGATAAGTTAGGCTATCCGTCAAACTTCACAATTTATGACACACAAGATTCTAAAAGTTTATTGAAGACAATAATTAAAGAATTTGGGTTAGACGATAAAATATACAAGCCCGGAATTGTATATGCTAGAATATCGGGTGCAAAAAATAACCTCATTTCACCTAAAGCATACGAAAACAATACGAATATCATTGCTGAAGACAGAATGTCTAGAAAACCAGAATTGTATCGCATTTATAAAGAGTATGCTGCGCGTTGTTTTAAAGCAGGAGCAATGGATTTTGATGATTTATTGTACCAAACAAATGTGTTATTACGTGATTCTCCTGATGTACTTCATTACTATCAACATAAATTTCAATATATTTTGGTTGATGAGTACCAAGACACGAATTATTCGCAATATATCATTATCAAGAAATTAGCCGCCGTATATGAAAATATATGTGTTGTTGGCGACGATGCACAAAGTATTTACTCTTTTAGAGGTGCAAACGTTGAAAATATCTTGAATTTTAGAAAGGATTATCCTGATTTTAAACTGTATAAATTAGAGCAAAATTATCGAAGCTCAAATACAATCGTTCAAGCTGCAAATAGCGTTATTGAGTTTAATAAAGACCGCATCAAAAAAGAAGTTTGGACACTTAATTCGGAAGGTGAAAGAATAAATGTCATCCGTTGTATGACAGATAACGAGGAAGGTAGAGTTATTTCGAATCGGATTTTTCAAATGAAACAACAAAAAGGATTGGATTTTAAGGATTTTGCTATCCTTTACCGTACGAATGCACAATCGAGAGCATTTGAGGAATCGCTTCGGAAATTGAATTTGCCTTACAAAATTTATGGTGGTTTATCGTTCTATCAAAGAAAGGAAATAAAGGATTTAATTGCTTATTTTAGATTGGCTGCCAACCCCAAAGATGAAGAAGCACTGAAGAGAATTATCAATTATCCAAAAAGAGGAATCGGAAAAACAACCATTGATTTTGTAACGTTGGCAGCACGACAATATGATGTTTCTATTTGGGATGTGATCTCTGATTTTACAAGATATCCTGTAAATATTCGCGTGCCAGCACAAAGGAAAATTACAGATTTTGTTACAAAAATACAAAGTTATTCGGCACAAATAGAAACTGCTCCAGCTTATGATTTGGCGGAAACCATTGCATCTTCAACAGGTATTTTAAAAGATTTGTATGACGACAAGTCTCCAGAAGGCGTGGTGCGGTATGAAAACATCCAAGAATTGTTGGCAGGAATCAAGGCGTTTTCTGTACAACAAGAAGAAAATGATGAGGTGGCAACACTCAGTGATTTTTTAGTGGATGTTGCTTTGTTAACTGATGCTGATCATGAAGATGAAGAGGATAATGATAGAATTTCATTGATGACAATCCATGCTTCTAAAGGATTGGAATTTCCACATGTTTTTGTCGTTGGACTGGAAGAAAATTTATTTCCTTCTCAATTGTCGTTAACTTCACGAGAAGATTTAGAGGAAGAAAGAAGACTTTTCTATGTGGCTGTTACGCGAGCGAAAGAAACAGTAGCACTTTCCTATGCAATCAGTCGATTCCGATATGGACAACTCGTCACTTCTGAACCGAGTCGTTTTATCGAAGAGATTAATCCTGATTTCTTGCATTTCGAAAATGAAAGAAAGCAAACGGGTGGAAGGTCAATGAATAGTTACAATAGACCTACAAATCAGGAAAGTTTACAAGGGAAAATTGGTGTTGCACCAAAACGTAACTTGGTTCCACTAAATCAAATGAAAAACAAAGGAAGTGCCGATAAAGAGGCTATTATTAACGAGAATCTAAAGGTTGGACACAACGTGGAACATGGAAGGTTTGGAAAAGGAAAAGTTTTATCGCTTACAGGAGAAGGACAGGATGTCAAAGCAGATGTGTTTTTTCCGAGCGTAGGGAAGAAGACCTTAATTTTGCGTTTTGCCAAGTTGAAAATTATAGGATAAAAGACTTTTGTCATAAATTGAGATATTACTTTATTTTCTTATAATTTTCTTATAGATATTCGGTAATTTCGTGCACATTAAGAAAAAATCAAATTATGAGTAACGAAAGTAAAAATAGATTAAGAACTTTAACAGAACCGTTTAAAATAAAAATGGTAGAACCACTTCGTGTAACTACCGAAGAATATAGGAAAGAAGCATTGAAAAAAGCGGGCTACAACACTTTTTTATTAAGTTCAAAAGATGTGTTTATCGATTTATTGACTGATAGTGGAACAGGAACGATGAGTGATGCGCAATGGAGTGGAATTATGCTGGGAGATGAAAGTTACGCTGGGGCAAGAAGTTGGGAACACCTACAAGAAGTTGTTCAAGATTTAACGGGAATGCCTTATATTTTACCAACTCACCAAGGTCGTGCTGCAGAAAGAATCTTGTATTCTATTTTAGGCGGAAAAGATAAAGTTTTTATTAGCAATACTCACTTTGATACAACACGTGCAAATATTGAGTTTACAGGTGCTCAGGCGATCGACATTGTTTGTGAAGAAGGTCATGACAACCAATTAGAGGCACCTTTTAAAGGAAATATTGATTTAGAAAAATTAGAAAATCTTATCCAAAAGCATGGCGAAAATGTAGCTGCTGTGATTATGACAGTGACAAATAATTCCGCTGGTGGTCAGCCGGTTAGCATGGAGAATTTTAAGTCAGCAAGTGATATTTGTAAAAAATATGGTGTTTTGTTGGTCATGGATGGATGTCGTATTGCTGAAAACAGTTACTTTGTTCATCACAGAGAATCAGGATATGAGAATAAATCTTTCAAAAAAATTGCTCAAGAAATGATTGGCTTGGCAGATGCCTTTGTGATGAGTGCTAAGAAAGACGGAATGGTAAATATGGGTGGTTTATTAGCCGTTAGGGATGAGGAACTTTCTGTAAAATGTAAAAACTTATTGATTATTTCTGAGGGATTTACAACCTATGGTGGACTTTCTGGTAGAGACATGGAAGCACTTGCCATTGGACTTCAGGAAGTATTCGATAAAGATTATCTTCATTATCGTATCAGAAGTACTGCGTATTTGGGTGAACATTTAAGAAAAAAAGGAATTCCTGTTGTGTGGCCAATTGGTGGACATGCTGTTTATGTTGATGCTAAAGCATTATATCCAAATATTCCTGTTCATGAATTTCCTGGTCAAATTTTGGTTTGCGACTTATACATAAAAGGCGGAATCAGAACAGTAGAAATTGGAAGTGTGATGTTTGGAAAACATGATGAAAATGGAAACTTTATCCCAGCAGAACAAGAGTTGGTTCGTTTGGCAATCCCAAGAAGGTCTTACACACAAAGTCACATCGACTATGTATTAGATGTTTTCGACGATATATTGGAAATGAGAAATCAGGATAGCGGTTTAAAAATTACTTATGAACCACCATTTTTAAGACATTTCACAGCAAATTTTGAACCTTGTAAATAGAAAGTTTATTTTCCACTTCCTTTAAATACAATGACAATTGTATAAAGTAAAATCTTTAGGTCTAGGGAAATTGACATGTTTTTAAGGTAAAGCAAATCGTATTTCATTCTTTGAAGCATTTGATCTACGTTTTCTGCATACCCATATTTTACTTGTCCCCAAGAAGTAATTCCTGGTTTTACTTTTGTTAATTGTAAAAAATGGGGTTCTCTCGCTGCGATTAAGTCAATGTAATATTGACGTTCAGGTCGTGGCCCAACCAATGACATATCGCCTTTTATTACATTTATGAATTGAGGTATTTCATCCAATCTTACTTTTCGCATAAAACGTCCGATATCGGTTATTCTATTGTCGTGTGAAGAAGAAAGTTGTGGTCCATCTTTCTCAGCATTTACATACATGGTTCTGAACTTGATAATTTTAAAAGGAACGCCATGTTTTCCTACTCTTTCTTGTAGGAAGAAAATGGGGCCTTTTGATGATCTTTTTACAAGAATCATGAGTAAAATATATACAGGAAGCAGAATAATCATAGCAATCGTTGAGGCAACTATATCCATGATTCTTTTAATTACAAATTGCCAATGTGGCATCAAATCATCTTTTATGTCAATCAATAACGCTCCAAAAATATTGGTCATCTTCACACTTCCACTAAGAACGTCGTACATGTTTGCCGTGATTTTTATTAAAATATCTCTTCCTTGAATGCGCGTGATAATACTTTTTAATTTCTCATGTTCGGAGGAGTCTAAAGCGATAATAACCTCCTCAACCTCATATTGTTCAATGACTTTCTCAAGGTCATCAACATGACCAACATGGCTGATTTTTTGGGATAACTCTGTATCAATTCCATTCAAGTTGACAAAACCGACAAACTTCGTTCCAATTCCTTTTGGCAAACTATGAATTTCATTATAGATATCGATTGCTTTTTTTCCTCCTCCAATCAACAATGTCCTAAATCCTGTTTTTCTTGATGCTATTTGTCGAACAATATATCCTGTAATAATTAGCCTTGGAATTAATGTTATTATGGTATGAATAAAAAATAAAGCCAATAACATTTTAAAATAATCAAATTGTTCTAAAATGTGGTCATCCAATAGCAAGAAAAAGAAAATAACGAATGTGCCCATGATAGCAGAAACCATTGTTAATGAAAGTATCCTCATCATATACATTCGTCTGATATTATTGTATGTTCCAACAAAATAGTAAATCATCAACCAAAAAATAGGCAATATGATTAATCCTATATATAATTGGTTTGTCGGCTCAAAATCAGTTTCTTCTATATAAACCTTTCTGTAAGAAAAAAATATTGTCCAAGCAATAATTGCAGAAAGCGTATCAAAAAATATAAATAGAAATTTTAGGCTCTTTTGATTCATAAAATTAAGGAAATATTACCTTTATGTTGTCAATATACACATAGGATGAGGTTTTTTCATCATCTAAGAGAAATGATAATTGAATTTCATTGTTTTGAGAACTCATTCGGTGAGATAAAACCTGTTTAAGATTGTAATATGTATGTTTCCAAACGGGTTTGTTTTGGGGTGTTAAAATGTGTAAAGGGTCATCAAAAAAACCATCGCTACCATAAGACAGAACGCTTGTCATAAAAGAGTTTGTATTCATATAATCAAATTCCAGATAAACGTCCACTCCTGGTTTAGGATATGAATTACCAAATGTTGTCATAAGAACAAGGAGTGAATCGTTGGTGTTTAATAAAATCTCGCCGTAGTTGTTTCCCCATTTTAAAATGTCTGGATCGTTATTTCTACCAATGGATGCAACAGAATTGTCTGAAACATCAACTTGCATGCTTGGACTTTCAAAGTCTTCTATTAAAAAATTTATTGTAGAATAATACTTTGTAAATGGAGAAATAGTAATAGTGTCTTCAACTTTTAAATAAAAATTTTCATCAAAACTTTCTACAAAGGGATATCGCTCAATTTTTGTGCTCATTCCATCTGTACTAACAACACCAGGTAAAAGAACAATGTTGTGGTCACCTTCTGTAACGATTAAAGGTATTTTTGCAGGAAGTTCGTAAACGCCCAAACTTGATCCATCAACATTTAAGAAAACGTATGAGAATTTATGCGATAACTCACCTTGATTCATAACGGCATTTGAATTAGGAAGTAAATCCCAGCTATCAATTTTTATCCAAGCAACTTTTGGCTGTTCTTTTGCGCAGGAGAAAAGAAAAAATAGTATAATTAAAACTAAAAAGTTCTTCATTCGTGTTTGCTTTTAATTGAAACGACAAAAATTTGGGTTTATTACTATTGAAGGGTACTCATTTCTAATTTTTCCATAATCTTTTCTGCAACTTCTAAGGCCAACATCCCATCTTCTAGACTAACAATGGGAGAAGTATCGTTTTTGATGGCTTCATAAAAAGTTCTGAGTTCGTCTCTTATTGCGTTGTTTGGCAAAATTTCGGGTTTGTCAATCATGATTTTTTTATCAGGTTTTCCATTTCCCATCTCCAAAATAATATCAAAAGGTCCAGCTTCACCTTCTACATTTTCCATTTGAACAATTTCAGATTCTTTATTTAAGAAATCTACGCTGATATAAGCATCTCTCTGAAAAAATCTAGATTTTCTCATATTTTTCATTGAAATTCGAGAGGCGGTAATGTTTGCTACACAACCATTGTCAAATTCAATTCTGGCATTGGTAATATCTGGAGTATCAGAAACAATGGCAACGCCAGAGGCAGAAATGTTACGCACTGGAGATTTTACTGTGCTTAAGATAATGTCTAAATCGTGAATCATCAAATCCAAAACCACTGGAACGTCGGTTCCTCTTGGATTAAACAAAGCCAAACGGTGTGTTTCGATAAACATTGGGTGATTGATATAATCAACTACCGCCTGAAAAGCAGGATTAAATCGTTCGACATGTCCAACTTGCACTTTTACGCCAGCCTCTTCTGATAAAGAAAGAAGTGATTTTGCTTCGGCTGTTGTATGCGTGATTGGTTTTTCAATAAAAATATGTTTGGATTGCTTAATCGCATAAGACGCAATTTCATAATGCGCGATAGTTGGCGTTACAATGTCCACGCAATCAGACAATTGAACAAGTTCTTCTGCGGAAGAAAATCCTTTGCAGTTAAACTCTTTTGCTACTTCTTCTAAATGTGTTTTGTCGGTGTCATAAATTCCAACTAACTCATAAATATCTGACAACTCTTGGATGAGCTTTAGATGAATTTTCCCAAGATGACCAACGCCAATCAATCCGATTTTTAACATTATTTTTTGAATTTTTCCAAATATACTGTTTAAGGAAATGCAATCGATTGAGATGTTGGGTTTGTTATTAACATTAAAGAGAGAACAAAAGGATGTATTTTTTTTAATCTTTTGGGTTCGATTAACTTTATTTTGATTATATTTGCAAACTCAAATCGGGCGGGATATAATAAAGTTCGATGGGTAAATAAGTACGGTGGTTGTAGTTCAGCTGGTTAGAACGCCGGATTGTGGTTCCGGAGGTCGTGGGTTCGAATCCCATCATCCACCCAAAAAAAAATAAGGTGTCCAAAAAAGGATACCTTATTTTTTTGGGTTTAATCTTTTACACAATTGCGTTATTCAGCATCGTCTGGTTCTTCCAACTCAAATAATTTCGGGTCGTCTTTATGTCCTTCTTGTAATTCGTCTAGCATGTGTTCGATTTGAGCAACAGACAAAGATTTTGCAATGATTTTCTTGTCTTTATCTAATACAAATACCCTTGGTGTTGAATAAATATCGTAGGTATCTTGATAATTTAAAGATTCAAGAGTCGTTTTAGATGGAATGACAGAGTGAGGGTCAGTTTTTGCTTGTTTATAAAGTTGTTCTGTAACCCCAACATTGATAAATTCAAGATTATTCTTTCTGATAAACTCTTTCCAATCTTCATAATCATCTCCTGTTGCTTTTCCAACTGCAAAAATTTCAACATTTCTATCTTTTAGCTTTTTTGAATAAAGTTCACCCAATTTTGGTGTTACTTTTTTACAATGACCACAGTTTGGATCCCAGAAATATAAAATTGTATATTCAGCATCTAATTCATGTAAGTTATACCATTTCTCATTGTTTGCATCTGGCAGGATGAGGTTTGGTGGAACATCACCAATCATAATTCTCAATCGCTTTTTCGTGTCTTTACACAAATCGTCAAGTTTTTCTGCATCCATCCAATAACCATTGTAGTTTCCATTTTCTTGGGAACAGTAATAGCGGTAAACCATCGTGTTCCAAACTTTATCCATTCCCATGATTTTTGATTTTTCATAATGTCCTGTGATGTTTGTAACAAAAAAACGATACATCATTGTCCCTTTTGGGATTAAATCAAGAACTGGTGTGATGTATGCAATGATAGAATCTGGATGTTGAGCAATCATGTTTTTGTAATAATGTTCCAATCGACTTTGAAGAATGGGGGTGTTTACCAATCGGTCGTCTTGAAAATCAGTATTATCAAAATAATGCGCCCTTGTATATTTAAAAGCATACGCCGGGTCTTCATTGTCTTCTGGCTTCTCAGGAACTTGAACGTCCATTGCCATGCGGATGATTTTGGCGATCAAACTATTTGGATTATCTTGAATGATCTTCTTTTGATAGTTTACCAATTCTTTACCAATTGCTTCAATTTGATGATTGATTTTTTCTTTTTCAGCTTCTTGATCTTCACCCAAAGCATTTCTTTGTTCTTGTAATTTTGTCGCTGCATCACGGTCGTGTTTCATTCTTATAACATAATCCATAAAAGCCTTATTTTCTTTCGACTCTTTAACAACCATGTTCTCGATGTAATTTGGACTTGAGGTTTCAATAACTACATTTTCTCCAGCGTGAATAAAATCAAATCTACTTTGATCTGGCATCATAACTGCTAACATTCCTTGCTCTTGCTTGCTTCCGTCAAAAGTAACTTTTCCACTGATGATGTTTGCTGTATCTGCATAATAAAGTTTGTTTCCAACGTATTTAATGAGATGAACAACAGTATCTTCAACTCCTTTGATTGTAAATGATAGATTTTGAGAATAACTAAATCCGGTAAAAAGGATTCCAAAAATAAGTGTGATAATTAATTTCATATTTTTTTATTTATTACAAATTTATAAATGCATTTCGTATTTTGACGAATAATCTTGAAATTGGTGGTTTGTTTTAACATATATTTAACCTTAAATCTATCTTACTTTGTAAACTTCCTTTTTCAAAGTTGAATAATTGGCAAAAATATACAGTAAAAACACCAGAATTATTATTCCAAAACTCATCGCTGTATAAGATGTTGCAATTTGAATGCCATTTTGCATGAGTATATTATCTAGGGTTAACTTTGACAAAATGAAAATTACCATACTTGCTAACAAAACCATGCAAAAAATATAGATTAAATATTTTAGAATGACTTTAATAATCTTTTGGGGTGAATAACCAATCCGCATCAATGTCCTGATCTCATACAAGTTTTTTGAAAAAATAAGCTGCGAATACTGAACAATTATGAGACCTGAAAGTAAAAGGGTTAACGCTCCAACTCCTGTAATTACAGAAAGAAGAATGTTCATCATGCTTTTTAATTTTCCAATCATCATAGCACTGTCTTTAGATTCCAACATATTTTGTTCCATGTACTTTTCAAATGACCCAAATTTTCCTTTTTTGACCGTCAAAATGAGTTGAGTTGTCTCAGCCACCGTTGAGATTGGGTAATTTTCATTGGCATATTTCATAAATGACTCAGGCACAAGAATAGAAGAAATGTCGGAGGTAAATCCAAAAATTTTCGCTTTGTGGGTTTCTTCCTTTAAATCGTTAGAAATATTGATTTTAAAACCTAAGTTTTTGGCAATGTCTTCAGAAATTTGAGGAATCCCTTTTGCACTTGTGAAGGAGTTTATCATCACCAGAAAATCGCGGGGTAAAATCATTGGAACATAAGCATCACTTTCTTTCCAATCCCACTGTAAGGATTCAATTCCTAAAAAATTTTTATCGACAGATTGGAGGAAGATATCAGAACGCACGTACGGCAATAAATCACTGTCAGTTTGAAGAGAAACATCAAAGTTGTTGTTGATAACCGCCTCTACATCTTCAATGAAATCTTCTTGCGAAAGTTGTAAGATTTCGTCTTGCGAAAAGTCTGATTTTACGAGATTTAAACTTGTAAGTGTACTGATTTTTTTTTGTATGACAATGGCTTTATTGTCTAAAACCGATTCAGTTTTCCCAAACTCATTGATACGAACAAGGTAATGAACGGAAACAAAAAGGAAAGAAAATCCAAGTAAAGCGCCGAGCAGAGCGACACCTAACTGCATTTTGTTTTGATATTTGAATATTATCTTTCTAATCATAAGAACAATTCCTTGTCGTAGGTATAATCGTACTTTTCTCCCAACGTTGTTAAAATCATTCCTGAATTTTGTTGGTTAACATATTTTTGAATTAAAGACATGGCTAATCGACTGTTTTCTGCGTCCAAATGACTAAAAGGTTCATCCAAAATTATCCACTTGAAAGGTTGACATAATGCACGAATAATTGCAACGCGTTGTTGTTGTCCCATTGATAATGTTTTTCCGAGAGAGTCAACCTTATCTTCAATTCCCAAATGGTGTATCATCTTTAATACATCATCTTCAGGAAGATGATTTCTGAGTTGGTTTTTAATTTGAAGATTTTCTTTTACTGTTAAATTTGGAAACAACTGTAAATCTTGAAAAACAAAACTCATTTTATCTTTCCGTAGTGTCGTCCATTTTTTTATATCAAATGTTGAAATATCGTCTTCATCAAAAAATACTTTACCCGTATAATCGTTTCTGATTCCCGCTAAAATTTCAGTAAAAGTAGTTTTTCCTTTTCCACTGTTGGCGTTTAACAAGATTTTCTCTCCTTTTTTGAGGGTAAAAGATGTTTTCCAGATACTTTTCTTAGAAATCTGTGATTCAGTTATTGGTATGGGTAAAATATCTTTAAAATGAATATCCACGAGAACAAATATATAAAAGTTATGTGAGTTTTCTACCGAATAAAAACCCATTCATTTTCAGACGAGTGTTTTTCACTAAACATGTATCCATCAATATCGTAGGCTTTTAAATGCTCGGGATTCTCAATTTTATTTTGAATAATAAAACGAGTCATCGCACCTCTTGCGTGTTTGGCAAATACCATAATTACTTTGAGCTTATCAGCTCTTAAATCTTTAAAAACAGGCGTAATGATTCTATTTTTTATATTTTTTGAACCGATGACTTTGAAGTATTCTGTAGAAGCTAAATTTACCACAACTTCATCTTTTTTCATTTCATTTTGTAAAGATTCAGCAAGTTTTGTCCCCCAAAATCCATAAAGGCTCTTAGTTTTTGGTGAAATTCCCCATTTTGTTCCCATTTCTAACCGATATGGATACATCAAATCCAATGGTTTTAAAATTCCATATAAACCCGATAAAATCCGGAGATTTTCTTGTGCATTTTTAAAATCTTCATCAGAAAAAGTGGCAACATCCAATCCTTTATAAACTTCACCATTAAACACGGTTATTGCTGGTTGAATATCCTTGCCTATCTGGCTTGGCGTTTTCCATTTTTTGTAACGGTCATAATTTATTTCTCCTAAATCGTTGGAAATCTTCATTAATTCGCTCAATTTTTTGGCAGACATTTTTTGCAATTTTTTTACAAGATATTCCGTTTCTTTTAAAAATTCGGGGCGACTTGTAAAAGGCGTTTTAACAACATCTTCGTAATCCAATAATTTTGCAGGAGAAAGTAAAATTTTCATTATTTCATTTTATAATTTGGTATGTTTTATCAAAAATAGGAAAAATAATAAGATTGTCATGTTTTGAATCGTTTTAATCTGACACTATTTCTATTATTTTTGCAACTCACTGACAACTTGTCCTTTTATATAGATTGGCAAATTGTTTGATATATTGGAGTTGAAGTATAAAAATGATAATAAAATGGGAAGAAAAGACAGAAAAAAGGATATGAATGAGGAGCTGAATGATAATGAAAATCTTGATTTAGCACACGAAGAAGGTTCTCAGGAAGAAGAAACGGCACATGAAGAATCATCACCTTTGGATGAAATGCAACAAAAGCATGAAGAGTTGAACAATAAATATTTACGTCTTTATTCTGAATTTGACAACTTTAGACGCAGAACCAGTAAAGAGAAAATAGAACTTATAAGTAGTGCAAATGCAGAAATTATTGGGGAATTGTTAACAATTTTAGATGATTTTGAAAGAGCGATAAAGCACAATGCGAGTGTAGAAGATTCTGACTCAATTAAACATGGTTTTGAATTGATTTACAATAAGTTATTTAAGATTTTAACTGATAAAGGATTAAAACCTATGGATAGTGAAGGGAAGGATTTCGATGTGGAAAATCACGAAGCAATTGCCAATGTACCAGGAGATCCAGAGATGAAAGGAAAAATAATTGATGTTACTGTTAAGGGTTATTTCCTAAATGATAAAGTTTTGCGTCATGCACAAGTTGTTGTAGGCCAATAATAAAATGATATGAGTGAAAAAAGAGACTATTATGAAGTTTTAGGAGTTGACAAATCTGCCACTACGTCAGATATCAAAAAGGCATACCGAAAGTTAGCACTAAAATTTCATCCAGATAAGAATCCAGATAACGCTGAAGCGGAAGAGAAGTTTAAAGAAGCTGCAGAAGCGTACGAAGTGTTGTCAGATGAGCAAAAGCGTCAACAGTACGATCGATTTGGACATGCTGGAGTAAATGGAAGTGGAGGTGGATACGGAGGAATGAATATGGACGATATTTTCTCTCAATTCGGTGATATATTTGGAGGTCGTTTTGGAGGTGGATTTAGCGGTGGAAGTGCGCGACAAAGAGCAGCAAGAGGTACAAATCTTCGCGTTCGAATAAAACTCACATTACAAGAAGTTTTAGAAGGCGTAACAAAGAAAATTAAAGTGAACAAACTCATTAATTCTGAGGGGGTTACTTTTAAGGATTGTCCGACTTGTAACGGAACAGGTGCGGTAAGAAGGGTACAGCAAACTTTTTTGGGTGCTATGCAAACAACTACAACTTGTTCAGCTTGCCATGGTACAGGTAATATCATCGACAAAAGACCTGCTGGCGCAAATGAGCAAGGGCTCGAAAGAAAAGAAGAGGTTATCGAAATTGAAATACCTTCGGGAGTAGAAGATGGAATGCAACTTTCTGTAAGTGGAAAAGGAAATGCAGGTCCGTTTAATGGAATTCCTGGCGATTTATTGGTATTGATTGAGGTCATAGAGGATGAAGAATTGCATAGAGATGGACAAAACATCCATTATGAGGCGTTCATATCTTTTATTGATGCCGCTTTAGGTGCGTCAATAGAGGTTCCAACTATTAATAGTAAGGCACGAATAAAAATTGAACCTGGCACACAAAGTGGAAAAATGCTTCGTTTAAAAGGAAAAGGATTGCCTAGCGTTCAAAGTTATGGTGTAGGAGACCAGTTTGTTCATGTTAATGTATGGACACCAAAGAAACTGTCTAAAGAAGAAAAAGAAATTCTTGAAAAGTTGAGAGGTCACGAAAATTTCAAACCAAAGCCGAATAGAAGGGATAAAGATTTTTTCCAAAAGGTAAGGGATATGTTCGGGAAGTAGAAAATGCTTTACTTACTTTAGACGATAAAAAAAGTATAATTAGGTCATTATTAAAATGTTGAGGATGCACAAAATCTTTTTAGGTTTTGTGCATTTTGTTTATGTGGTTATTTATCATACACAATTACAAAGATATCTTCATCGTCTTGCTTAAAGAATTTATTTTCACGTGCGTATCGTTCTAAGGCTTTGTCGTCATCTAATTGTTCTAACAATTGTTTTGTTTCGTTATACTTTTCAGCCAATTCAATTTTATTTTGCTTGAGTTCCCTCAGTTTGGCTTCTTGCCGAAGAATATTAAAAATATCCACGTCATCGATGAATAAGATATATACCACAAAAATAATTGAGGTCAGTATATATTTATTTTTTAATACTTTTAATCGTTTCATGATTCAAATATAGAGGGAAGGATTGTATGTTTTGCATGATTGTTTGATATTTTATTCAAAGTGTGGTGTTAATAATAGAAAAGGACTAAAGTTTAGTGAAATACGGGATGCTTTAACTCATTATTTTTTATAATAATTTTTTGTATTTACTGAAACACTTAGGCAAAAAAAAAGCCCCGAAGATAGTCGAGGCGCTAAATGTTTTCACAACAGAGGATGAACTTTGGTTTAGAAACTTAAGATTGTGATTCATCACATAAAAGTAACAATTTGAAAGCAATTCACAACAATGCTTCTAAATGCTGAAACTAACGGAGTATTGTGATTCATCACATAAAAGTAACAATTTGAAAGCAATTCACAACTAATCGTCTTTCCTTTTATTAAAAGTTTCAATTGTGAATCATCACATAAAAGTAACAATTTGAAAGCAATTCACAACAATGAACAACCTCCCATCTTCAATGAGAAGATTGTGAATCATCACATAAAAGTAACAATTTGAAAGCAATTCACAACTTGTCTAACAAAGAAACCTCTTAAGTCTTTATTGTGATTCATCACATAAAAGTAACAATTTGAAAGCAATTCACAACCAATAAAGTACAAATCCTTCTAAGAATTATTTGATTACTTTTTAATGGAACTTTAGCTGAGTTATTATTTTTTAACTTATGATGTTCCTTTAATTAAGCAAAGTGTCATCGTAGCCGATAGGTTTTACAATGATTTTTCTTTACTAAATGTTTGGGACAGCAAGGAGGTGTTCTTTTTTAAAAATCGGAAAAAAAGCACGCATCCCAATGGATACGTTAAGTTTTTATTGTCCTAAAATTATCTAGGACAGTATTTATTGGATATATAGAAAGGATTTGTATATTTAAGCAAAATTTAACAAAAAGTACTACGAATATAAATCCTTTTGAGAGAGTAGATACGAACGGCAAACGGTTGAAGACGGATTTGTTATTGATTTTCAATAGGATAGATAAAAATGATATAGTGAATATATACGCAATGCGTATATATAATTGTTAGCGGTAATTTTACCAAACAGAATGTTGAACATAAAAAAATATAATCCGATGAAGCTATAAGAAACTGTTCAAAATAAAAAAAGTGAAACTTTTTTATTGCTTTCAAAAAGCAGTGAGAATTTCTATTATCAACTTTTAAAAATTAGAAGAAATGACGCAGTTACAAATGATTAACAAAACAAA
>Ga0265293_10001557_pt1 | contig 49647 bp, 46 predicted proteins | sample Munlanlewell138R_FD_192505 | JGI IMG/M metagenome (GOLD analysis project Ga0265293, IMG submission 192505) | Leachate microbial communities from a municipal landfill in Southern Ontario, Canada - Leachate well 138R | ecosystem: Engineered > Solid waste > Landfill > Unclassified | place: Canada... | reverse complement strand
GGTGATAAATACTTTAAAAGAAATTCCCATTTCGATGTTTGTCGTTGATGAAGCTCATACCGTCACTCAGTGGGGAGAGAGCTTTAGACCAGCTTACCTACTTCTTAAATCAATTATATCCCAATTGAACATTGACCAAGTAGTTGCTTTTACAGCAACTGCTAGTCCAAAAGTAATTACTAAGATAAATGAGTTACTATTTCCTTTAGGCAAGGCACACACTGTTTATGCTAATCCAGATCGAACTAATATCTACTACCAAGTTATTCCCACCCTCTGTAAGCTTCACGATTTAGTAAATCTAATTGGTGATGAAAATAAGTTACCAATGGTTGTGTTTTGTAACAGCCGTGATAAATGCTCCTATGTTGCTGCTAAATTACAACAACGCCTAATGAATATAAAAATTGATTACTACCACGCTAAATTGGAGAAAGAGGAGAAACAGAGAGTTGAAAAGTGGTTTTTTAATGAGACTAAAGGGGTACTAGTAGCCACAAAAGCATACGGACTTGGAGTTGATAAGCAAAACATTAGATGTGTTGTTCATTACGATCTGCCAACTGATATTGAAAGTTTCTTACAAGAATCTGGTAGAGGAGCAAGAGATCACAACCTTGCTCTCTCAATAACTTTGCTTTCTCCTTATAGTGGAAAAAATAGCGATCCAAAGTTTGTTGAGGTGATTAAAAATAACAGTAATTGTAAAAGGGAGGCCCTTTTAGATTTATTAGGCTTTAAAATAGATCAATGTAGCGGATGTGATGTTTGTGATGAAACTACTATTAAAATACCTGACGGATTTAATGAGATATACAAACTAATTTACTTCAATCCTTTTAAATATAATCTTAGTAGTTGCGCTAGATGTTTAAAAGGGATCAAAGAAAATTCAGAAGATTATTACAATCCCTACTTTGGAACTCTTAATAGATGGAATTTATTGGATATAGAGGGCTCAATTCGAGCCCTCTTATATAAAAAGGTTATTTACCTCTCATTTAATAAAAAGCTTTATGTAAATTATTTTAAAAAGTTAATTTGCTAATTTCTCAACAATTTTTAAAACTTCATCAATTTTTTTATCAACATCGGCTCCAGTTTCAAACGATTGGTGAACGCAGTTTTTAAGGTGAGCTTCTAACACTAACTTGTTTGTTTTTTTCAACAAAGATTGAGTTGCTAGAAGCTGATTTGAGATATCTACACAGTAACGATCATCATCCACCATTCTTAAAATAGCATCAATTTGTCCCCGGGCAGTTTTTAAAATTTGAGAAACCTCTTTATGATCAGCTTTCACTTTAGGCCCCTTTCGCCTCAATTGAGATTACTTGATAACCAGCTTCAGTAACTACCTCTTTAAGTTTATCATCGCTAATATCATTAGTTAGCTTTACTGTGGCACTTTTAGTATCAAGATCAACAAGAGCACTCACTCCATCCAATTGATTAAGAGCTTTTTCAACTGCCATCTTACAGTGATTACAACTCATACCTTCAATGTTCATTACTTTTTCCATATCATTATCTCCTTCTGTTTTTTCAATTATTTCTATCTCTTTTACTTTTTGTTTTGGACTACTTAAATTTTTTCCAAAGTTTTTCAGCCTTAAGGCGTTAGTTACAACAAAGATGCTACTTAAACTCATTGCAGCAGCAGCAAACATTGGACTTAATCTCCACCCAAAGAATGGGTAGAAAACACCAGCAGCAAGAGGGATGCCTAGAACGTTGTAAAATAGGGCCCAAAAGAGGTTTTGTTTAATATTGCGCAGTGTAGCTTTACTTAAAGCAATTGCAGTTGGAACTTCGTTAAGGTCGCTACGCATCAAGATAATTGAGGCAGATTCAATAGCAATATCTGTTCCTTGCCCAATTGCCATTCCAACATCGGCTCTTACTAAAGCTGGAGCATCGTTAATTCCATCTCCAACCATAGCAACTTTTTTACCCTCCTCTTGTAAAGTGCGTACTACTTTCTCTTTCTCATCAGGTAGTACTGAGGCAAAAACTCGATCAATGTTAACTTTTTTAGCAATTGCATCGGCAGTTTGTTGGTTATCACCAGTGAGCATAACAACCTCTAAGCCCATCTTATGCATTCGCTCAATTGCTCCAATGCTTGAAGGTTTAACTACATCAGCAACTGCAATAATTCCAATCATCTTATTATCTGAAGCAAAGTATAAGGGAGTTTTCCCATCGTTTGCTAACTCTAAAAAGAGCTCTTTATAATCAGAAATATCGACATTGATATCTTTCATAAAGGCTTCATTTCCACCAGTTACTAATTTCCCATCAACTTTAGCTTCAAGTCCTTTCCCAGGTATTGCTTTAAATTCTTTAACACCTTCTAATGTTATATTTTCTTGTTCCACTTTCTCTAAGATAGCTTGAGCTAAGGGGTGCTCACTCGCTTTTTCAATGGAACCCGCTAAAAATAGAAGCTCTTTTTCACTTACCCCATCGACAGTGATTATATTGGTGACTTGAGGTTTACCCTCAGTAATAGTTCCAGTTTTATCTAAAACGACTGTGGTGATACTTTGACTGTTCTCTAAAGCTTCAGCATCTCTAATTAAAATCCCATGCTCTGCCCCTTTTCCAGTTCCCACCATAATTGCTGTTGGGGTTGCTAAACCTAGGGCACAAGGACAACTGATAACTAAAACTGCAATAGCAAAGGCTAAAGCTGACTCAATTGGTTGGCCACTAATTAACCAAACAATTGCTGTAACTAAAGAGATTGCAATTACTATTGGGACAAAAACTGCACTGATTCGATCTGCAAGTTTTGCAATTGGAGCTTTAGAGGCACTAGCCTCTTCAACTAATCTAATGATTTGAGCCAAGGTAGTATCTTCTCCAACCCTCTCTGCTACATAGACTAAGCGCCCTGTTGTGTTAATTGAGGCACTGAGCACTTTATCACCAACTAACTTTTCTACAGGAAGACTCTCACCAGTTAAGGCTGACTCATCAACAGAGGATTGGCCACTGATTACAGACCCATCAACAGGGAGGCGTTGACCCGGTTTTACAACCACATGGTCCCCAACTACAACTTCACTAGCATCGATGACAAGTTCTTCATTTCCTCTAATTACTGTTGCAGTTTTTGGAGAGAGGTCAATTAATTTAGAAAGGGCTGTACTTGTTTTACCTTTAGCACGCAGTTCTAAATATTTACCTAAAAGAACCAACGATAAAATCATTACTGCCGATTCAAAATAGAGATCCATTGAAAAGCGTTCTACTATAGCTGTTGATTGAACTCCTAACCCAATCCCAATTCTATAAATTGCGTAGATACCATAAACCATAGCAGCTGAAGAGCCTAAGGCAATTAAAGAGTCCATAGTTGGCGCTCTTTTAATTAAAGTTCTAAAGCCGCTGGAGAAGTATTTGCTGTTAACTATAAAAACTGGAATTGAGAGTAAAAATTGGGTAAAAGCAAAGTTCATTGCATTCTCATGCCCAAAGAAAAAATTAGGCAATGGCCAGTTAAACATGTGTCCCATTGCTAAATAGACTAAAGGTATTGAGAAAATAAATGAGAGAATTACCCTTTTGCTCATCTCACTAAGCTCTTTTTCAATGTGAGCTTTTATCTCATTTTTATTAGCAGAACTTTTTTGGGCACCCTTATCTTTAACTTCAGCAGAGTAACCTGAGGCCTCTACTGCATCATATATTTTTTGATCAAAGCTAAAATCCCCTTCGGGAACTTCAACTGTTAATGTATTTGTTAACAAGTTAACTTGAACGTTCTTAACTCCTTCAACTTTGTTAACTCCTTTTTCAACATGGAGGACACAAGCTGAACAGGTCATACCAGAAACATCATATTCGCGTCTCATAACACACTCCTAACCCACCCCCTAGGGGGGAGGGGTGTTTATATGTTACTAATATCACTGTTTTATGTCAACCTGAACCTACTCAAAAAGGTGGTGGTAATCGGCTTCAATCTCATTGTAAGAGCTCTCTTTTTCTAAGAGAACTGCTAATTGATCTGGGATTGGAATCTCTTTATTAATGATAGGTTCAACTATTGTATCGAATTTAGCTGGATGGGCTGTAGCGTAGACAACTGTTGGATCTGTTAGTTTAAGTTTATTACGAACAAACTCCCCAGTTGCTGTGTGTGGACATATTGGGTAGTTATACTCATTCCAAACTCGCTCTATTGTTTGTTTAATCTCTTCATCACTAACTGAGTAAGCACTAACCTCTTTCTTAAAGGTTTCAAAATCACCAAAGAGGTGATTTAATCTTTCGATATTACTAGGATCCCCTACATCCATTGCATTTGCTAAAGTTGCAATGCTACTGCGCTTTTCATAAACCCCACTTTCTAAATAATCGACAACAGTTTTATTGGCATTTAAAGCTAAAATAACATTTTTAATTGGTGCACCAACTACTTTAGCCCAATAGGTTCCACAACTGTTTCCAATATTACCACTGGGGATAATCATCGTAGATTCTTGGTTAAAACGCTCTGCAATTTCTAAAGAGGCATAAAATGGGTAGACCATTTGAGGCAGTAGACGCCCTAAGTTAATTGAGTTAGCAGATGATAAACCATATTGCTCAACTAATTTAGAATCTCCAAAAGCCTCTTTTACCATCCTTTGACAATCGTCAAAACTCCCTTCAACTGCGTAAGTTTCCACGTTATCGCCCCAACAGGTGAGTTGTTTTTCTTGGCGAGCACTAACTCTCCCTTTAGGAAAGAGCACTTTCACATTGATATTCTCTCTTTTGTGAAATGCTGCAGCCACAGCTCCACCAGTATCGCCACTGGTGGCAACTAAGATAGTTAAAGGTCTATTTCTTTTGGCCATTAACTTTTCCATAGCAATTGCTAAAAAGCGGGCTCCAAAGTCTTTAAAAGCAGCCGTAGGACCCCAAAAAAGCTCCATCACCAACTCTTTTTCACTAAGGGGGTGTAAAGGGAGGGCAAAGTTAAAAGCTTCGTAGCAGATCTCTGCTAAATCGTTTTGTAGCTCATCGTTTACAAAGAATGGGGCTAACACCTCAAAAGCAACCTCAGGGTAGCTAGTGGCACCCCTGAGGCTCTTAAAATCAATATAGGGAAATTGGGATGGGACATAAAGGCCCCCATCATCTGCTAAACCTTTTAATATTGCTTCAGAGGCGTTAACATTAGGCGCTAGTCCTCTTGTACTTATAAAATCCATCCCATCACTCCTACGATAATCTTGCACCTAAGTAGCTGCTAAGTCTTAGTAAATCGGCAAAAACTCCACCAGCTGTAACTTCTGGTCCTGCCCCTGGTCCTTGAATTACCAGCGGCTGGCTGTGGTACCTTTCGGTAGTGAAAGCAACAACGTTGTCTGTCCCTTTAGATTGGGCAAATGGGTGGTTAATTGGATACGAAGCCAACTCAACATTGCAACTTCCATCCTCTTCAACCCTACCAACATAGCGTAGCGCTTTTCCTTCAGATGCAGCTTTTTTATACAACTCTTCAATGGGTTTGTCCATAAGGGACATCCTATCTAAGAACTCTTGTTGAGAAACATCTTCTAGCTCTTTAGGAACTAAGGAGACTACAGGAATATCTTCAATTTCAGTTTTATAACCCAACTCACGGGCTAAAATAACTGTCTTACGAACTACGTCCATTCCTGATAGGTCATCTCTAGGATCGGGTTCGGTGTATCCCATCTCTTTAGCTTGAGCTACTAGCTCACTAAAAGGGACTGTCCCATCGTATTTGTAAAATAGGTAGGCTAAAGTTCCTGAGACAATTCCTTCAACCGATTTTATTCGATCTCCAGTTTGAATTAGATCCTTTAAAGTCCCAATTACAGGCAACCCTGCCCCAACAGTTGTTTCGTATAAGAAGTGCTTTTTATTTTTCTTACCAACATCCATCAACTTTAAGTACTGTGCATAAGGAGCTGTCCCTGCTTTTTTGTTGGGGGTGATGATATGAATACCCCTTTCAATCCACCCATCGTAGTGTTCAGGAAGAGAAGCACTACTGGTAGAGTCTATTAAAACTGCATGGGGAAAATAAGAGGCACTAACGTGTTTAACCATCTTTTTCACATCAAGATCAACACTCTTTTGTTCAAATAACTTACGCCAGTTACTCAAATCAATTCCAACCTCATCTAACAACATCTTTTTAGAGTTAGCGATAGCTCTTATTCTAATATCTACCCCAAACTCCTCATTTAACCTTACTGCCTCTTCTGCTATTTGGTCTAATAAAGTTCCACCAATATTTCCTGGCCCAAAAAGGCCAACACTTAAAGCTTGGTTTGAAAGGAAAAAACCTGCATGTAAAGTTCTTAAAGCCCTTTTAGCATCCTCTTCTTTTATTACGGCACTGATGTTTCTTTCAGATGAGCCTTGTGCAATTGCTCGAACGTTTACCCTCGCTTTTCCTAAGGCACTAAAAAATGAACCAGAGATTCCAGGAACTCCAATCATCCTCTCACCCACTGCTGCTAACACTGCACACCCAAGTTCTACTTCGATGCTGTGAATTTGGTTTTTAGCAATTTCATTGCTGAATGTGCTTCGTGCCACAGCTTTAGCTAGTGCTGCTTGTTCACTAGGAACTGCATAACAAATTGAGTATTCACTTGAAGCTTGAGATATTAAAACAACAGAGATATCTGATTCGTGCATTGAAGCAAACAATCTTTGGGCAATGCCGGGAACTCCAATCATCCCCGCCCCTTCGATGTTGATAAGGGCAATCTCTCTAACTACTGAAAACCCTTTTACTGGACGCAAATCACTAAGCCCTTTTTCATCATCTACCAAGGTTCCTTGGTGTTCAATATTATTAAAAGAGCGCAACCTTAAAGGAATTTTCTTATTAACTATTGGAACCATATTTTGGGGTCTAATTACTGATGACCCAAAGAACGAAAGTTCTGTTGCTTCAGCATAAGTAATAGCGTCGATAACAGAGGCACTAGGGACATCTTTGATATCTGCTGTGGTAACTAACTGATCTTCATTCCAAAAGGTTATAGTTGCAGCTTTCACTTTATTGGCAATTAAGGCAGTACTGTATTCGCTACTACAGTGATCTGAAACTACATCGCTTTGAATTAACTCCCCTGTAACTAATATGGTCTCACTTTTTGAAATCTCAAAGCGAGGGTCATCTAAAACATCTCTTAAATTGACAACACGAGTGTTGTAGTTGTTTTGTACAAGGACCTCTTTCAGTAAAATTGCTCCCCAAGAACTAACTTCAGAGGCTAAAAAGGTGTTAGTACCATTAGAGATATCACCAACTAACCAAATAGCTTGCACAATTTGATCAATGGTTTTAAACCCTTGATTTATTTTTTCAATAGCTGTGGAGCGGTGGTCTTTAACAACTAAAGATTCAATTAAAGTTATCCAACTCTCTTTTTTACTCTCCATTTGACCCCAAAGACGTTCATCGCGAATACGGGCTAATTCAAGCAGAGAGTTAAGCTCTAAGTTGCCATTACAAACGGGGGCAATAACAAATATTGTCGCATCTGCTTCTCGCTCTTTTCTGATTTTCAGTAACTTCTCAAGGCCTTGGGAGCTAACAATCATACTCCCATTAATCGCATGTAACTGCACACTAGGCATAACTTCCCTCCGAATAACAAAAAAGAGCCCCTGCAGGGCTCCTATTTGGCTATAAAAAGGCTCTTAGACCACCTTCTCCACCCTGCCACTGCGTAAGCAACGAGTGCAAACTTTAATAGTGCGAGGTGTTGAGCCAATCAATGTTTTAACTGAGACGATATTTGGTTTAAAAGTGCGTTTAGTTGTAACACCAATGTGTTGTCCAACTCCGCCTTTCTTTTTTGCTTGTCCTTTACGTGGGACACTATTTCCACTTACAGTCCCTTTGCCACAAATTTCACATCTACGTGCCATATTTATATCCACCTTATCGTTAACATTCACAAGGAAGTAGTATTTACATCTACGACTGCAAAAAAACATATCAGAATATTGCATATGTGTAAATACCTACACCCAAAAGGAGTTGAACTTTAAAAGCTTCTTTTCTACATTATCTAAATGGAGAACTTAAAAACCAATTTTAAAGATACCTACTTATGGGCACTAAGCTTATCTATCAACTGTACCGAAGTAACTAGGAAAGTTCAATACAGTTTGTACAACAAAAATCACTCTATTAGTGCTATTGCCCTCCCCCCTCTTATCCCCCTCTACTTTTCTAACCTAACAAGTCACTTTGAATCATTAAAAGTTGACTTTTCTTTTGAAGAAACTACTTTTGATTTAATTGCTAAAGTAGATAACTCACTCTTTCTAAAAACTTCAAATCAGGAGTTTAATGAAAAGTATTCTCTATTAAAGAAACTAATTAAAACTGCTCCAGTAGATAAAAAACCCCTTTTCCCTCAAGATGGGGGAATTTACTTAGGATCATATTCAGCAGATTTTATTTGTAATCCTATTACAAATGATGACTGGAGATTGATTTTGCTAAAAGTTTCTTACTTAGAAGAAAAAGAGAAAGTGGACAATATTAGAGTCTCATTGTTAAAAAGTAGGCACTTAGTTTAATTTAACTGCCGATTCTCTTTTAATTAAGGAGATAGGAAGTAAGTTTTTTTCATAACTTAAAGATTTACCACTGATGTGGTTGTGCAATATTGTAACAGTCAACTTTCCCATCTCTTCTAAAGGTTGTCTAATTGTAGTTAACGATGGAGAAGTGTAAGAGGAGTACTCGATATCATCAATACCAACAACAGAGACATCTTCAGGAACCCTTATTCCATTATCTAGTAACTCTCTTATAGCTCCAAAAGCTAACTCATCTGTGTGGGCAAAAATTGCACTAAAGGGGATCTTCTTTTTCAATAGCTCTTTTATTGCATTGGATCCTGCTACAACGTTGTATGCTTCAATGTTTATTGAGAGCTCTTTATTGAATTGGAGATTTGCCTCTTTAAGAGCCTTTTTATACCCTCGCTCTCGCTCAACTCCAAAGGAGTGTTTGCGACTACCTAGCATGGCTATATCTTTATGTCCTAACTCAATGAGGTAATTAACAACAACTTTAGCAGCAACTTCATCTTGGATGTGGATTGAAGAGGCGTTCTCCCAATCTCCACTTTCAAAGGTAACTAATACTGTTGGAATTTCGTTTTTCTTTAGATAATCTCTAAATTCGATCAACTCAATCTCTTGAAGGACAATTACCCCATCAACTCTTTCACTTTTTAGTTTATTAAGGCAAGCTTTCTCCCCTTCACTGTCGGTGTTTACAAAGAAAAAGGAGGAGTAGTAGCCCAGCTCTTCAAGATTGTGGGCTATCTCAGAGAAAAGTTGACGTTGGAATTGGTTAAACGTATTTGGTAAAAAGATCCCAATTTTTTTTGTTTTCTTCAAAACCATATCTTGTGCAGCGCGGTTAGGAACATACCCAGTCTCTTCAATAACTTCTAAAATACGGCTTTTCTTCTCTTCACTAACTTTTACATTCCCGTTAATAACGCGAGAGACCGTTGCTACTGAGACTTTTGCTAATTTTGCAACATCTTTTATACTTACCATAACCTACTACAACTAATTGCTTTACTTAAACCTTTTTGGTAAAGCATCCTTTAATACATCTATTGATTTGGCAACTCCTGTTACCTTATCCATACTCATATCTTCCATCTCCAAAGCAACAGGCCCATCATACCCCTCAAATGCTAAAAGAGAGAAAAACTCTTTCCAATATGTGACATCGTGTCCATGACCAACTGCAACGTAGTTCCAGCTGCGTGTGGCAAACTTATCAATTGTTTGAGTATCTAACAACCCATGGGTATCTGCTAGAGGTTGTTCTATTCTAACATCTTTAGCGTGGACGTGGTAAATCATATCGCCTAAGTAGCGCACTGTTTTACGAGGATCAGATCCCATCCAAAATAGGTGAGAGGGATCTAAGTTCATCCCAATCATAGGGCCAATTTCATCTCTAAGTCTCTTTAAAGTAGATCCGTTGTAGACAGCTTGAGAGCCGTGGTTCTCTAAGGCAATTTTTTTGATTCCCTCTTTTTCAGCTATCTCTACTAAAGAGTGCCAATAAGGAATTACCCGCTTTTCCCACTGCCACTTTAAAATTTCGTTATTCTCTGGGGGCCAACTAGTGACAATCCAGTTGGCAGTTGTATCATTCTCACTTCCCCCTGGAAGACCACTCATCATCACAATTGTCTCAATGCCTAACATCTTAGCTAACTTAAAGCTCTTTAGTGTCACTTCGTGGTGCTCTTTGCCTGAATCATTTGGATTAAGTGGGTTTCCAGAGCAGTTTAAAGCTACTATCTCTAAATTGTGTTTCTCAATTTTTTTAATAAATTCAGAGCGCTCTTTTTCACTTTCTAAGAGTTTATCTAAATCTAGGTGGGGTGCAGGTGACCAGTTCCCTGTTCCAAACTCCAACCCCTCTATGCCCAACTCTTCACAATAAGCTAACATTTCATCAAAGTCCAGTGTGCTTAGTGAATCTGTAGTGATTGCTAATTTCATACCTTCCCTCTAGCTGTACAATTTTGGTTTCTCAATTGTTTCAACATCAACAATTTTTCCCTCTGTCAAAGATTTTCCTGCAGCAATAGTAGTTGCCATAACTGCATATCCATCCCAAGCACTGGCTCCTTCAAATGAGGTGCCCTCTTTTAAAGAGGTTAACCACTTATCCATCTCAATGGCATAAGAGTCAATAAAGTAGGCTCTAAAGTCTTCTGACACGTAAGAACCCATATTGTTGTTGTATCTAGCAACAGATAAGTTTCTAGGAAGTATTGAGATAACCCCATTTTGACAAACAAGCTCTAGTTCAACTTCATATCCGTATTGGGCATTTACATAAACTTCAGCTGTTGCCCTACTACCACTTTCCATCTCCATATCAACAAACAACAATGTGCGGGCACTTTCTGGTAGATTTTCATGCGACCTAATTCCCCAAGCGTTGACCCTTTTAACTGCAGAGTTTAACAACCACCTTGCTGAATCTACATCGTGACCTGCTGAGTTGTTTAAAATGAATGACCCATCAGTTTGATACATTGCTTGAGCGTTGCGGTGAGTCCCTTTCCACAATAGTGGCATCCCAACATCTTGTTGGTCCAATTTCTTTTTAAGATCTAGGTGGTGAGGATCAAAACGGCGGTTAAAGCCAACTGATACCAATCTCTTATTTAAAGAGACCTCTTTTTCAATAATATCTAAAGCTTCACTTAGTGTCGCTGCTAGTGGTTTTTCACACAATACAGCTTTTTCAATTTCCAATGACTCCATCACAAATTGTGCATGGGTAGCATCGGGAGAAGCAACTACTACAGCATCCACTAAGTCGCTTTGAATCATCTCAGTAGGGTTAGTAAAACACTTTGGAGAACCAACTAATTTAGCCGACTCTTGTAATCTCTTCTCATCTGGATCGGCTAGTGCAGCTAACTCAGCTATTGGAGATTTTGTAACATTTATGGCGTGTTGGAAGCCCATTCCGCCAGAACCTATAACACCAACTCTAATTTTTTTGTTGCTCATAATTTACGCTCCCAAAATGTTTTATAAACTACACTGTTTTTAATAAAAGGGGGCACAAGGCCCCCTTTTAAATAATTTCTTATTTTAAGTTGTCTAATGCTGCTTGAGCATCGTCGATGGTAATGATGTCTACACCAGAGTCAATTCTCTTGTCGATTGTCTCCCCTTGTGATGCTTTAATAGCATTAACAACACCAAGATAACCCATCATCTCAGGTTTTTGGGCTGCAGTTCCGTATAGTCCACCGGCTAAGATTGACTCAAGAGCCTCAGCGTTTCCATCAGTTCCAAGAACTAAAGCATTTACACCAGCTTGTTGAACAGCGCGAAGAGCACCAAGTGCCATTTCGTCGTTTGAACAGAAGACGATGTCGATGTCTTTGTTACCTTGAAGGATGTTTTGCATTACTGTGTAAGCTCTCTCACGATCGGAGTAACCAGGTTGGCGTGAAACAATGTTAAAGCCCTTTGCTTTGAAAACATCACCAGCACCATCAGCTCTTTGAGTGGTGGTTGGGTTACCAGGAGCACCTTCAATAAGGACTACGTTACCTGTTCTGCCTAAAGATGCGGCCACTTTTTCAGCTGCAGCTACACCAGCGTCATAGTTTTCTGTTCCAATAAATGTTACAAAGTTGTCAAAATCTTCGGGCATTGGAGTGTCAACTAAAATTACAGGAATCCCAAGTCTTTTGGCTTCATTGAGAACGTTAACTGCTGTTGGTGGTTGGCTTGGTGAGAAAACTAAACCAGCAGGTTTGCGTGATAGTGCATCTTCAACCATGTTGATTTGTTGCTCAACTGCATCCTCTGTGGGAGGACCAAGTTTGATTAACTCAACACCGTACTCAGCTGCTGCTTGATCAGCACCTTTTACAACTCTTTGCCAGTATTCACTACTAAGGGTTTTCAGAACAACTGCAATTTGAGTTTTATCTGACTTAGTTTCAGCTTTTCCAGCAGCAAAAAGAGCAGCTTGTCCGGCAACTAGTACCAGAACCAGTAAAATAATGAGTGTTTTTTTCATGTTTCCCTCCTTATAGGTCATGAAATAACTATTCTTTTATAGGGGCAAACGCCCCTAGATCACCAATTATTTGTTGATGACAGAAGCTTTCTGTCTAACAACGTCCAAGTAAACTGCTAAGATAATAACTACACCAATTGCTACTGTTTGGAAGTTACTATCTACGTTTAGTAAGTTAAGACCGTTACGTAGTACTGCAATAATCAATACTCCGATTACGGTATTTAAGATTTTACCAACACCACCAGCAAAGCTTGCTCCACCAATAATTACAGCAGCAATTGCATCGGTCTCATAATCAACTCCAGCTAATGGATAAGCTGCGTTTACCCTCCCTACTAATAACAATCCAGCTAAAGCTGCAAAGAATCCACTTAAGGAGTAAACAATCAATAAGACACGGTGAACGTTAATTCCACTAAGACGGCTAGCTTCAACGTTTCCACCAACTGCATAGATGTGCCTTCCTGTTGTAGTTCGAGTCATAAAGACCCACATGATTGCATAAACTACAACAACTAAAAGGACGCTGGCAGGAAGTGGTCCAATTCGGGCATTTCCTAAAAATTGAATTGAGGGGGCAAAGCCACTAATTGGTTTTGCTAAAGTAACAGCCAAAGCCAATCCACGAGCAATCATCTTTGTTCCCATTGTTGAAATAAATGGGTGGGGTAAGCGTAATTTTGTTAAAAGGATTCCGTTGAAAAATCCAATTAGTGCTCCCACTGATAAAGCTAACATGATTGCTAAAATTGGGTTCATTTGCATATTAACTGCAAAGATTCCCAACATCATAATAGAAAGAGCTAAAATTGATCCAATTGAGAGGTCAATTCCTGCTGTCAGAATTGCTAAGAATTCTCCAACTGAGATAATTGCACTTACTGTTGCTTGTGATAATACGTTTGTAAGGTTTGAAACAGTAAGGAATCTTGGGGATAGGATAGCAATAATTACACTAAGGACAATTAGACTAAGGACAATACCAAGTGATCCTCTCCGCTTTACCTTCTTCTCTTGCTCTTGAAGTTCTTCAATGCTAGATTCATCTACTATTTTTTCTTCTTTGTTTCTCATATCCAACCCTTTTAATTACCTTATTGATACAGGTTTATTTATTTTTAAAGATTCATTGGCAGCTAAGGCAATCTCCATTGCCTTAAGTCCATCGTAGACCCCTACGCTAGGAGCTTTATTAGCTAGAACATCGTTAACAAACTGCTCCAACTCTTTTAAATAAGCAACTTCAAATCGCTCTAAAAATCCTTCAATTGAGCCAATGGTAGTTCCATTGCTACTTAGCTTTTCAATACCAAATTTCTCAATGGTCCCAATTTTAACGCCCCCTTCGCTACAAACAACTTCGGTGCGAACATCATAGCCGTAGCGACTATTTCTGCTACCCTCTAAATAGGCCATTTTTCCGTTCTCAAAAGTTAGAATTAAATTGACGTGATCTAAATCACCAATTTCGCCAAGTTCAGGATAGCGAACAACTGCCCCATTAGCGTAAACTTCTTTAACTTCTGAATTAATAAACCAGCGAGCTAAGTCGATATCGTGGACACTTAAGTCCATCACAATCCCACCACTTTTCTTTGCAAATTCAATTGGGGGACATGATGGGTCTCTACTTATTCCAAGCATAGAGACAACATTTCCAATAGTGCCACTATCGATATACTCTTTAGCCTCACTATATGAAGGATCAAATCTTCTCATAAACCCTAGTTGGACAAAAACTTTCTCTTTTTCAACTAGTTCATTGATTTCAACAGCCTCTTGCCAATCTAAAGAGAGGGGCTTTTCAATAAAGGAGGGTTTGCCACTTAAGATTGTCTCTTTTAAAATTTGACCGTGAGTACTTGTTGAAGAGGCAATAATTACTGCATCAACTTCATCACTTTTTAAAATATCTTTGTAATCATCGTATTGTTTTACTTCGGGGTATGCCTCTTTGAAGCGATTCAAAGACTCTTTTGAGACATCACTAACTGCTACTAACTCTGCATTAGATACTACTCCCGCTAGATTAGCGGCATGTCGGTACCCCAATCGACCCAATCCAATCACCCCACATCTAAGTTTGCTCATAATTGTTATCTCCTAAATTGGATAGCCACTAGCGGCATACATTATTTTTTCATCTGAGAAATGTTCTCGATCGAGTTCCCCCATCACACTTCCCTCGTGGAAGACGATAATTCGATCAGCCATTCCCATACACTCGTCCATCTCAGAACTGATCATAATTACAGCTTTTCCATTGGCAACTAAATCGTTGATTAAATTGTAAACTTCAATTTTCGCCCCAACGTCGATTCCCCTTGTTGGTTCGTCGAAGATAAAGATGTCAGCTTCTGATAACAACCATTTAGCTAAAACTACCTTTTGTTGGTTTCCACCACTTAAATGTCCAGCTAATGCTAAAATACCAGGCACTTTAATTTGTAGGTTATCAACCATTTGGAGAGCTTTATCACGCATTTTAGCTAAATCTATTAGCGCTTTAAATTTTTTGTATTTATTTAGAACTACTAAGTTGGTGTTGAACTCTACTGTTTGCAATAAAACCAACCCTTGTCCTTTTCGATCTTCTGTTAAAAAAGCTATCCCATTTCGAATCGAATCAACTGGGTTTTTAATGGCAACTTTTTTTCCGTGAATGAAAACTTCACCACCATCAATTGGATCAGCTCCAGTAAGGCCTCTAATAGTTTCAGTTCTTCCTGAACCAACTAGACCACTAACTCCTAAAATTTCACCTGCGTGAACTTTAAAGCTCACATCTTTGTAGACTCCATGGTGGGTAAGACCTTTTACCTCTAAAAGAACTTCCCCTTTTTTAGTCTCAATTTTAGGATATTTGTTGGTGATATCGCGCCCAACCATCAATCGGACAATATCATCAACTGTCACTTCGTCGATTCTTCTGTTAGCTACAACTTCCCCATCACGTAAGACTGTCAAAGCATCACAAATAGCTTTAACTTCATCCAACCTATGGCTGATGAAAATTATAGTAACCTCTTTTTTTCTTAACTCTTCTACGATTTTAAAAAGCTCGCCTGCCTCTTTTTCACTTAAAGAAGCTGTAGGCTCATCCATGATGATGATGCGAGCCTCGGCATGAACTGCCTTAAGAATCTCAACAAGTTGGCGTCTTCCAACACCCAACAAACCAAGTTGCATATCGGGGTCAATGTCAAGATTGAACTCTTTTAGGACCTCTACGGTTTGACGACGTTGCTCAGCTAGGTTTAGAAATCTATTCTCTTTTCTAATTTCACGCCCTAAGAAGATGTTCTCTGTTACGGTCATATAGGGAACTTGGTTAAGTTCTTGATAAATACAAGCTATCCCTATATCCATCGCTTCACGGGGTGTGAGAGATTTGTAGGACTTGCCTTCAAAGACAATTTCACCTGCATTTGGTGCGTGAGCTCCAGCTAATACTTTAATTAGTGTCGACTTTCCCGCCCCATTCTCTCCAACAAGACCGTGAACCTCACCTTTGACGACATTCATTGTCACATTATTCAGAGCTAAAACCCCAGGGTATTCTTTTCTGATGTCGCGCAATTCCAGTTGGTACTGATTTGAGTTTTCCATTAAATAACTTCTCCATTAAAGAGGAGCTTGATTTTTGGGTTGAAACACTCCCCTAAATTTCCCTTCTTGAAAACGTTATCATATTAATGATTGCATTGATTTTAAAATCTGTCAACGCTTGATTTACTAAAAAGCAGAAAAACTGTGATTATTATTGAAACCACAGTTTTTCTATAAGCTGACTCCTTTTACTAAAAAGATTTAGTACTTTCTAGCTTTTTTCAATTCTACTTCCATTTTGGTTCTGGAAGAGACAATTTTATCATTTTTCGCAACTTGAGCTACCCCAACGTGCCAAAATCCTTTGTAGCCATCAGTCATAGTTTTTGGCAACACTTTAATGTCGATTAAAGTGGAGCGGCTTTGCTTTTTTGCATCCTCTAAAGCATCAACTAATTGTTGTGCAGTATGTACTTTATAAGTTACACACCCATAAGCTTCAGCACTTTTAGCATAGTCAACTTCAATGAATGGTCCATCTAAAAGGCCAGTTTCTGGATTTCTATGACGAGTCTCTGTTCCAAAGTTCCCTTGTCCATGATCCATCTGGAGGTTGTTTATACACCCAAAAGAGGCGTTGTCAAATAAAACAACGTTAATTTTTACCCCCTCTTGGATTGAAGTTATCAATTCAGAGTGGAGCATTAAGTAAGAGCCATCTCCAACTAAGGCATAAACTTCTTGGTTAGGGTTGGCAATCTTAACTCCTAAAGCTGCATTAATCTCATATCCCATGTTTGAAAAACCGTACTCCATGTGATACGTATCCTCTTTTTTGGCTCTCCACATCCTTTGAAGATCACCTGGAAGAGATCCTGCTGCACCAACAACTATTGCATCCTCATCTAAGTTCTTATCTAAAATCCCAATAACTTGGGTTTGAGTTAAGTTGGTGTTGAACTGTTTTGCAAACTCACCAAGAATTTCATCTCTTTGGTTGGCAATCTCTGGAACAAAGCCCTCACCACTGTACTCAATGGCGTACAATCTTGCTAACTCTTTGTCCCAAGCACTACGAGCTTTAGCTATATCATCATTCCAAGTTGTTTTATAATTACCACCATTAGAAAGCTCTTTTTCAATCTCCTCTAAGGCAACCTTTGCATCAGCTGTTACTCTGATTCCATCCATCTTGTAAGAATCGAATGAGGCAACGTTGATGTTTAGGTATTTAACATCTTTGTTTTTGTAAACCCACTTAGAAGCAGTTGTAAAGTCACTGTACCGAGTTCCAATACCAATAATTAAATCGGCATCTTCAGCTAAGGTGTTTGCCGCTAAGTTTCCTGTAGTACCAACTCCACCAACGTTCATTGGATGGGTGTGGGGAACTGCCGATTTTCCAGCTTGAGTTTCACAAAATGGGATATTATATTTTTCTGCAAATTTAGCCATAACTTCAGCTGCACCTGAGTAGCGAACTCCACCACCACAAATCATTAAAGGTTTTTTTGCTTTTCTAATTGCAGCAACAGCATCTTTGATCATTTCGGGTGTTGGGGGTCTTCTTTCAATTCGGTGCACCCTTTTATCAAAGAAAGAGAGTGGGTAATCAAAAGCCTCCCCCTCTACATCTTGTGGAAGGGCAATTGTTACAGCTCCTGTATCGGCAGGATCACTGAGAACTCTCATTGCATTAATCATTGCAGTCATCAGCTGTTCTGGACGGGAAACTCGGTCCCAATACATGCTAACTGCTTTGAAAGCATCGTTAACTGTTATCGTAAAATCGTTAAATCTCTCAACTTGTTGCAAAACTGGATCTGGTTGGCGAGAGGCAAATTGATCGCCTGGCAAAAACAGAACTGGGATTCTGTTGGCAGTTGCACAAGCTGCACTGGTAACCATGTTGGCAGCTCCAGGGCCAATTGATGAGGTACACGCATACATTTGGCGACGTAGCTTTTGTTTGGCATAACCCATTGCAGCAAGCCCCATCCCTTGTTCATTTTTCCCTTGGTGAACAATCAGATGTCCTTTGTCCTCTTCTAATGCTTGTCCAATTCCTAAGACGTTTCCGTGACCAAAGATGGTAAACATCCCTTTAAACATTGGGTTTTGCTCACCATCAAACTCAATATATTGAGCATTTAAAAACCGCACTAAAGCTTGTGCCATTGTTAAGCGTACTGTCTCCATTTGTACAAAACTCCTTCTAAAGATTTCTCGTTCCTCTTAAGAGCTCATATTAAAGCAACTTTCTTCAATTTGGCAACTCTTATAATGAGTCCCATAAGCTCCTAATAGCAACTAAAGATTTATCATCATCCCCTGCTGGTTGATATTCAAATCCAATTCCACCAGTGTAACCTTTTTGTTTTATCTTAGATAAAATTGTTTTCCAATCCCCTTTTCCTGTTCCAGGCTCTCCTCTACCAGGAAAATCGGCAACGTGGAAATAACCAACATAATCAATATTTCTCTCAATCAAATCAATTAAATCATCACCCATCATCCCTTGATGGTATAAGTCAAACAAGACTTTAAGACGCTTATCACCAATCTCTTTAACTAATTTTACCGCTTCATCAATGTCGTATAAAAAATATCCCATATGATCTTTTACAGTATTTAAAGACTCAACAACAATCGTTAAATCATTAGGAGCCATCTCCAACATCTTTTTAAGGGCAACGATGGTATTCTCTTTTTTCTCTTCGTAACTCAAATTATCAAAGGGGTTAACAACAAAACCATCTTGGTCCAATTCGTTTGTTAAAACCATCAGAGTCTTAGCATTCAATTCTTCGGCAGCAACTAAGGCATCTTTAAAATCATCAAACAAAATCTGATGGCTCTCTTTGTCAACTAAGTTTCCAACACGTTGTGCACTGAAGTTGGCAACCTTCATCCCTTTTTCTGTTAACTTTTGTTTAAAGGCATCAACATCTTTATCTCTCCAGCCCCAAAACTCAATATTTTTAAAACCGTGTTGATAAACTTTGTCGATTCTTGTTAGAAAATCATCATTAGGATAAATCATCTCAATACAAATAACTGGTTCCATATGCACTCCCTACCCTGAATTTATTAATAGTCAACACATAAGGTTAACTTCATTTACTTACCAAAAGATTGACAAACACCTTGGGGACACCTTACCATATGCATACGAATGCATAAAGGATAAGTAATGGCTGTCACAACCAAAGATATTGCTCGCATTGCTAAAGTCTCCCAATCAACCGTTTCTCGCTGTTTAAACAACAGCCCATTAATATCAGAGAAGACCCGCCAGCGAGTTTTAAAAATTGCAAATGATTTACAGTTTGAATTTAACGCTAGCGCCCGCTCTTTAAGTACCAACAAGACTAATACAATTGGGATAATTTATCCAGATGATTATATGGAATTTGGTGTTAACCTCTATTTTGGCTCTTTACATACCCAAATAAGAGAGATGTTAGAGAAGAAAAACATCGATTTAATAGTAGCCTTTAAAGAGAATAGGTACACTAAAACTGACACTATACGTCGTTTAGTGAGCCAAAAGAAGGTTGATGCTTTAATTATTGCAATCTCTGAGCTTGAGCAAGAGAGTGTTGAATTTCTAGCTAACTCTTCAATACCTTATATCTTTTTGCACTTTTACCAACAAGTTCCATCTTTAAAATCTATTAATCAAATTTATGCTGATCACCTATATGGGGGTTACATTGCTACTGAACATCTAATCTCATTAAATCATAAAAAGATTGTATGCCTAACAAGTTCAGATGGGCATGAGTATCACCTACGCCGCCAAGGCTTTAAAAAAGCTTTAGAAAAGAACAATTTAAAGTACTCAGATAATTTATTTATTTATGGAGATCGCTCTTTCGAATCAGGTTATGAAATTGGATATAAAGAGATTGATAAAATAAAAGAGTACACAGCAATATTTGTCCATACAGATATGATGGCTTTTGGTTTAATTGAGGCCCTTAAAGAACAAAATATTAAAATACCAGAAGATATTAGTGTTGTAGGTTATGACGATATTGAACTTGCCAACTACTTTAGACCCAATTTAACAACAGTGCACCAACCTAAAGAGGAGATTGCCCTATTGGGAACTGAAAGGTTGTTAGAACTCATTGAATCTGAGAATAAAGAGAAATCAAAAGAGGTAGTAGTTAAACCAACTTTGGTAATTCGAAAAAGTACTAAAGAAATTTGATAGAAATATTGGCCTCGTGATGAGGCCAATTATTTTTAAAGATTTGTGTGCTCTTTAATGTAAGCGCGCGCTTTTAAAGCATACTCAAACGGATTTGCTTTTGCTGGATCTTGTTCAGCTTCAACAACCATCCACCCTTGATAATCATTTTCTTCTAAGACTTTGAAAATTGAGGGAAAGTCAATTGAACCATCACCAGGAACAGTAAAAACACCAGCTCTTACTGCATCCAAAAAGCTCATATCCTCTTTTTGAACTGTTGTAAAAACATCAGTTCTAAGGTCCTTTAAGTGAACGTGCCCAATGCGATTGATGTATCTTTTCACCATCTCAACAGGGTCATGACTCGAAAAAGCAAAGTGACCACTATCATATAAGAGATTAACATATTTAGGATCAGTTGAATCTAAGAGGCGATCAACTTCCTCTGTTGTTTGACAGCCTGTTCCCATGTGGTGGTGGTAACACAATTTAAAGCCACGATCGTGAGCTATTTTTCCTAGCTCATCTAAACCTGTTGTTAATTTTTTCCACATATCATCTGTAAAATAAGGTTTTCCTGATAACACTGGGGTATCAAGCTTGCCTTGTACACTTAACCCTTGTTCAGCAGGTCCAATTACTCTAGCACCTAATGGCTCAAGGAAATCGAGTTGTGCAACAAAAGCTTTTTTAACATCGTCAAACTTTTGGGTTGTTAAAAAGCTACTAAACCACTGGTTACAAACTTGTAAGTTTCTAAGATCTAAATATTTTTTTAAAACTGCTGGATCTTTGGGATATTTGTTTCCCACCTCTGTTCCACTAAAGCCGGCTAAAGCCATCTCGCTGATAGTTTGCTCAAAGGTATTCTCACTGCCCAAATCTGGCATATCATCGTTTGTCCAGCCAATGGGTGCTATTGCTAGTTTTACCCTATTTTTATCCATAAATTACCCCTTAATATGTTTTAATCTTCATAGGGCCTTTCGGGCCATACTTTGACATCTTTTTCTAACATCCAATCGTGCTCACCTCTAAAATAGCGAGTCGATGGGAGCCACCTATCGTGTGGAAGGTGGGGAATCATCCAGATGTAATACATCGCATAACCTGCAGCAGCCACTTGGGAGTGGGTTTTGTCGGGAAGGATTAAAGATGTATCACCATCTTTTACTAACATTGGCTCTTCATCAAATAAAGAGATTCCAAAACCCTGTTTTGGAAAAAGACGATAGTGGTAGATCTCTGGATGGGGGTGATCATGAGGAGGATAGCTAGACCACTTTCCTGGGTGGTTGATAACCTCTCCTAACACCATATTTGAATCGGGGTTAATCTCTCCATCAAAAACTGTTCGAACAGTTCTAATTGAGGCTTCGTTTAATACCCCAGCTCCAAAGACATCACTTCTAATATCTTCAGGTTTGTAAAATTTAGAGGCAAACTCTTTCTCATTTTCAGTTCTTTCAACACAAAGTTCACTATTTTCAAGTGCTCTTATTGTAAGAGCAACATTTTGTGGAACGTGCAATACAGTGGGTGACTCATCAAAACATGAAAATCTTTTACCAATTTCCTTGTTATTCTCCCATACAAACTCAACCTCCCCTTTTATTAAAAGGTAGGCACGCTCTAAAGCTTTGTTACAACTGTATGTGTCCCCTTTGTCTAAAGTAAGAAGACCAAAATCGAGCATCATTTCTTTATGCTTACCGTGTAACTCGGTAATTGCTTGATACCCTTTTTCAAAAGGCTTCTCTTTTTTGATAACCATTTTTTAACTACTCCTTAATACTTAACCTTAACACTTTTTCCTGTTGCTAAAGATTCTAAAGCAGCTTCAGCAATTAAGACACTGTTAAGTCCATCAACAGATCCCACTGGAACTTCTGTGTCATTTCGTAGAGCATCAATAAAAGCTTTCATCTCTACAATAAAAGCGTCGTTATAACGCTCTAAGAAAAAGTAAAGTGGTTTTTCAGCAACAACTCCCTGTTCTCCACTAAAGCGTGCGGTATGGGGAAGATCATTGAAACTCTCCATTGCCCCTTTAGAACCAAATACTTCAGCTCTTTGATCGTACCCATAAACTGCTTGGCGAGAGTTGTCGATGTAAACTATTGAACCATTTTCCATCTTCATTGAGACAACTGCTGTATCGATATCACCAGCTTTGCCAATTGCAGGGTCTACTAATACTGCACCGTAGGCAAAAACTTCAACTGCTTCGCTCCCAGTTAAAAAACGGGCCATATCGAAATCGTGAATTGTCATATCTTTAAACAATCCACCTGAACTCTCAACGTAACTTACTGGAGGTGCCGATGGGTCTCTGCTTGTGATTCTAACGAGGTGCAAATCCCCAATTTTTTTTGTTGCAACAGCTTTTTGAAGTGCTGCAAAGTTGTGGTCAAAACGGCGGTTAAATCCAACTTGAAGTTTTTTGCCACTGGCAGCAACAACTTCTAAGCTCTTTCTAATCTCTTTGGAATCGAGATCTAATGGTTTTTCACAAAATACATCTTTGTTAGCCCCAACAGCTTCTCTAATCATTTGAGAGTGGGTGTTTGTTGGTGAACAAATAATGATAGCATCAATTTCATCATCGTTTAGCAAATCTTTATAAGAGTCAGTTGCCACTTCGATATTCAACTCTTTAATCCACTTTTTGGCATCGTCACTCATATAAGGGTCGCTAATCCCTTTTACTTTAGCTCCAACGATGTTGCGTTGGATGTTGTTTGCGTGGACATAGGCTATTCGCCCTGCCCCAATGATTCCTACACTAATTTCTTTCATGATTTCCCCCTGTCTATGCATACGCTTGCATTAATCTCATTGTACCTTACCAAATAGATTCTGTAAAGCTGTTACATCCCCATTTTACTTGACAAAGCAACTTTAATTTGCAAGATGGATTAAAAGCAAAATTATGAAAAACAAAGATAATTCAATTTACAAAGATTCCAATAGATTAAAACACTTTTTATCATCTCTAATTCTTTTTGGCCTTGCCTATGGGCTATTAAAAGGGGTTCAAGATAACTACTTAGCTGAGATGGTAAAAATTAACGAATTTGAACGAGGCATTGTTGAGTTTTTTAGAGAGCTGCCTGGGTTGTTGTTAATTTTCATTTTGGCGATGATGTACCGTTTCAGCGAATCTAAAGTTTATAAACTTGGCTTAGCTATCGCATTAGTTGGTTCTTTAGGGCTCTTTTTATTTGGAACAGGGAAATTTATTGTTGTCTTTTTTATGGTGATCTTCAGTTTAGGAGAACACATCACAATGCCAGTTAAGAGCACAATCTCAATGAACTTAGCTAAAGAGGGAAAAAGTGGTGCCTCATTGGGGGTGATGAACAGTTTAAGTGAAGCGGGTCATATTGGGGGGTTTTTGGTTGTATCGATACTGTTCTACCTTCTACCCCGCTTTGGTTTTGAAAAGAACTCTTTGGCAAACTTTAAGATTGTCTTTTTTATTGCCACCTTGTTATTAGTAGCAGCTACTTTAGTCGCGATGGCAATGAAAGACCAAGGTGTTACTGTTCAACGTAGTCGACTCTATTTTAATAAGAAGTTTGTTAAGTTTTATGGACTTGAGATGTTCTACGGAGCTCGCAAGCAAGTCTTTATAACCTTTGCCCCATATGTTTTAATTCTCCATTATGGAGCTAACACTGCTATCATCTCTTTGTTACTGGCTGTTAGTGCAATTTTTGGGATGTTGTTTGCCCCTTTAATTGGTCGATTGATCGATTATATGGGTTATAAATTTGTTATGGTGACCGATACTCTTATTTTAGTAATTGTTTGTATTTTCTACGGCTTTAGTCACCATTTCTTTGCCCCAAACGTCGCCTTTATAGTTGTTTGTGTTAACTATGTTTTAGATGCAATTATTTCACTAGCAAGTATTGCAACTAGTGTCTATGTTCAAGATCTAACTCCTGATACTGAAGAGATTGCCTCAACATTAACTACAGGTGTATCAGTTAATCACTTTATAAGTGTAATCATCGCATTTTTAGGTGGCTACATTTGGAAGAAAACAGGCATTGAGTTGCTGTTTACCCTATCAGCAATACTTGGAATTATAAACTCAATCTTTGCTGCATCAATCAAAGTTAATCGAGATGGGACTTTGCAAGAGGGCTAAAAAATCCTCTTTAGATAATGGTTGAGAGAAAAAATAGCCTTGCATATACTCTATATTCAAACTTTGCACCACTTTAACTTGCTCTAAAGTTTCAATTCCTTCAGCAACTAACTTTTTATCCATTTTATGGAGCATTGGCGCAAGTAAGTTAATCAATTGATAGTTGTTCTTTTTAGAACTAACTATTGATCGATCAATTTTTATCACATCAAAAGGAATTTCAATTAAAGTTTCTAAATTGGAATAGCCAGTACCAAAATCATCAAGCATCAACCTAATTTTCTCATCGTTGAACATCTTCCACACATCGGGCCAATTCTTATTGGCAACTATTAACATCGATTCAGTCACCTCAATTCCAATTTTATGGGGGTTTATACCACTCTCTTTGATTAAATTAATCAAGCTGCGAGCACGCTCAACTGAACTTAAATCGTCGCTAGTTACATTAATTGAGACATACTCCAATTTAGAAAAACTATCGGCATTCTCTTTTATTAAAGTGGCAACTTTAGAGGTAAGAATCTTAGTTAAACTAGTTATTAAACCACTTTGTTCAGCGATGGGGATAAACTCAAAAGGACTTATAAGACCCAAAATTGGATCTTTTAATCTCATCAGTACTTCTGATCCACATATTTTACCATTGTAGCTTCCATAAATTGGTTGAAAGAGAGTAATAACTCTACTTTGATCAACAAGGGCATGTTTAATGGCTGTTAAAACATCTAAATGGCGCTGTTGAAGCAATCTCATTTTTTCGTTGAAAATTAAAGCAGATTGGCGTCGACGTTGTTTAATCTCTTGGATAGTGAAATTAATCACTTCAATAATTTGCTCTAGTTCAACAGCGTGGATAGGAATCTCTATTATTGCAATATTTAAATGGAAAGTGATTAGAAAATCTTCAATGTTCCACCCTTTTGCAGTTCTGTTTTGTAACTCATTAACTATTTTAACAACTTCGTTGTGACTTTTGATGGGCAATAAAATAGCAAAGCGGTTACCCGCTACCCTATAAACTCTCCCCTTCTCATAATTGTGACTTAAAAAAGTTGCAAAGTTTACCAATAATCTGTCACCATGCTCTAAGCCATAACGGACATTTATCTGTCTGAAGTTCTCAATATCAACAACAATTACTGTTGCCTTAAGACCTTTTTTAACTTTTCTCTCCAAATATCTTAAAAGGGCATTTTGGTTAGGAATGGTTGTTAAAAAATCTGTCTCTAACCGTCGCTGTTGAACATAGAAATAGGTGATCAAAATAGTAAAAGCTCCACCTAAAGTAATTAATATTGTGGAACTAAATATTACAAAAAATGCTAAAGAGAGGGGAGTAAAGAGAAGCGTTGTCCCAACTATAATTCGAACTGGTCCCTCCAATGTGTAGCGACTTTTTAATACTATCAACAAACTAATAACAAAGTAAATTGTTGAAGCAACTAAAAGGGCACTTAGCTCATACCCAACAAAAATAATTACTAAAGAGTAAGTAACTAATACAGCAATTTTAAGAATATAGAGGTTTTTTAAATAATTAGACTTATAAAGGTAAAGTTCGTAGTTCCTAATCCAAATTAAAATTACAAATAAAACAGAAATATATTCAAGTTTTGTAAATAGAAGTGAGTGGGGCAAAAACTTATCTAGAATCGATATAGTCAAATAAAATACGAAAGAGATTATAAACTCTTTAAGGCCAAATTTCTTTTTTATTGGTTCTCTTTTGTCAAGTTTAACTAAATAGTATAAGAGAGTATAAGCGATCAATAAAGCAAGTAGTTCAAGTCCTAATAGTTCCATCAAAGCTCCATTAATTTAATAGGGTAACATTGTACCATATTTGTTTGACTTTGAAACCAATAGACTCTACTCTGTAGAGAGTTTAAGGAGGATTTCAATGGGTAAGGAGAGTGCCGCATCATCTAAAATAGCAATGGTAAAGCTATTTTTTGCACCTATTTTATGGGGTGGAGGGCTAATTGCAGGTAGACTTATAAGTGCTGAACTACCCCCTTTTACCACTAGTTGTGTCCGTTTTATTATTGCTAGTGTAATAATGTTGATTGCCCTTTATTCTAAAGAGCGCCACTTTATTATCCCAACGAAAAAGGAATTATTTGATCTTTTTCTAGTTAGTTTAACTGGAATGGTTTTGTTCAATGTTTTCTTATTTACCTCACTTAAAACAATAACAGCAGTTAGATCTTCAATATTGATAGCATTCACCCCCGCCATAGTCGCTATTGCAGCCTTTTTCCTTTTTAAAGAGAAAATTTCAAAAGCTATGTTGGTTGGAATTATTGGTGCAATAATTGGGGCAATTTTAACAATCACAGAGGGAGATTTCCAATCAATAATGGCTGGGGGTCTTGCCATTGGTGATTTATATATGTTAGGTGCTGTTGCTGCTTGGGCAGCTTACTCATTGGTAATAAAACAATCGATGTCACGCCTCTCTCCATTGGCAGTATTAGCATATGCCTCTGTTATGGGAGTAATTATCCTTTTGCCACTTACTCTTTTTGAAGGAGCTTGGGGTGATGTGTTTCATATCTCAACTAATGCTTTGTGGGCTTTGTTGTACCTATCTGTTTTCTCAGCTGGAGTAGCTTACTTGTGGTACTTTGAAGGTATAGCTGTTGTAGGGAGTTCTAGAGCCTCCATCTTTTTAAACTTAGAGCCTGTTGCAGCAATCTTTTTAGGTATTTTCATGTTAGGGGAGCATATGAACTGGGCTATTGGATTAGGAGCAGTTTTAGTTATTGGTTCACTTTATATAGCCAATCTAAAAAAATAGTTAAAACCAACTTTCAAGAGTGAAGGTCATCTCCTTTTTTTCAGTAGGATGAATGAATTGTAATGAAGTAGCACACAATTTAAGTGTGCTATTTTCATCTCCGCTTCCATATAAAGAGTCTCCAACTATTGGGCAATTTAGCCCTAGTCGGTGGGCGCTATGAGTTCGAAGTTGGTGAGTTCTTCCAGTTATTGGATTAAACAAAACTCGAGTATATCCATTTTCAACTCCTATCTTTTGATAATTGGTTATACCTACTTTCCCTAAAACAGGATCATACTTTTGTCTAGGTTTGTTTAATGGATCGTATCTAAAAGCTAATTCAATAACTCCATGATCGCTTTTAACTACCCCCTCTAAAAGGGCAATGTAATGCTTTACTACCTTTTGTTGACTAAAATCGATTGAAAGGGCCCTGTGGGCCTCTTTGGTTAAAGCAAACAAAACTAGCCCACTGGTATCATAATCAAGACGATGAACTGCGGGATGGTCTATAGAAGTGGGATACTCTTTTTTAAAAAGGGTTGTTAAGTTTGGATACTTCTCTATATCTTTGCCAGGAACTGTTAATATCTTTGCTCTTTTATTAAGTAAGACAATTTCGCTATCTTGGTAAACTATCTCTAATTTTTCCATTCCCTAGCTTAAATTTTTTCTACTGGTTGGACAATAGAGGCTATAGAGGTACTTTGATTTGCGACACCTTCCCCACTAATTGCCAATACCAATAAAATTATAGTGAGTAAAACTGCACTTATTAAATATTTAAACCGTACCATTTATCGCTCCTATCTGTTACAACAAGCAACAAACAAATAGGATACAAAAATTATATAAATTTACCACTATTATTGTAGCCTCATCTCAAAGATTCTATTACCTTCAATAAAAAGGACCGTTATATGACAAAAAGGGTGACACTTTTAATAACTATTTTAGCTCTCTTCCCCTCTTTATTGTTCTCTTTCTCATTTAGTGGTTTAGGTTCAACACAAACTTCTTTCTTTGAAGATGATACAACGTTGCTCTCAGCAGGAATTTATCTATCTCATTACAACTGGTCTTTTAATGATGAGTTGGGCTTTTTTGCCCAAGGGGAGATGAACTTTCCTTTTTATGGAAAAAGTAGAATCGATGGTTATAATTCCTATTGGGATTTTAAGAGCTTTAACAAAAGATACATCTTTAGCTTCTTAGGGGGCTTAGCAATAAAAGATACAATCTCTTACAACTCTTTTATCTACTACGGAATAGGACCCTCTGTTCACTATTTTCTTTTTGAAAACAAAAATAAAGAAGTTTCTAAACTACTATATGGTGGGATAGGATTATCTGTTGGGTATATTTACTTAATTGGTGATTACAGTTTTGTAGATAGTGGCTCTATCGTTGATTACAACTTCTATTCATACCAAAACTTCGGCTCTGATAGTTCGTGGAGTAAGTTGCCACAAACTAACCTTTTCACAGTTAGATACTACATCGGTTTTGGTTTTGGTAAAACGAGAGGTCGTTACTACTAGGATATACGCCAAAGAGGATTCGAACCTCTGACCCACAGCTTAGAAGGCTGTTGCTCTATCCTACTGAGCTATTGGCGCAAAGCATTAAAATTTCGGGGCGAGAGGACTCGAACCTCCGGTTTCTTGCTCCCAAAGCAAGCGCCTTAGCCACTAGGCAACGCCCCGTATCAATGCGTAACGGATTGGAGTATACTGGTTTTAAACACAATTGGTCAAGGGAATCTACCTATGGATGATAAAAAATGGCGTGCAACTAACACTTACAATGTTTTAAATGAGATATCTCCCAAAGAAATTAGGTTTTTAAGTGCAACTGATCCGTTTCAACTCTTAATTAGTGTCATTTTAACTGCCCAAACAACCGACGCTCAAGTTGAAAACATAGCTACCAATCTTTTTACTAAGTATCCAACTGCTGAAAAGTTGGCTGATGCAGATATCGATGATGTTATTGAAATTATTAGAAGTACCGGTTTTCACACAACAAAGGCAAAAAATATTATAGCTACCAGTCAAAAGATTATTGAAGAATTTAAAGGAAAAGTTCCTTTAACTATGAAAGAGTTAACCTCATTAAATGGAGTTGGTAGAAAAAGCGCCTCTGTTATTTTAGGACAAATAGGAAATATGGCTGCAATCATTGTTGATACCCACTTTAAAAGAGTGGTTCAAAGAGTTGGTTTAACTGAAGAAAACGACCCTACTAAAATAGAAAAAGAGGTAGCACTTCTTCTACCTGAAGAAAAACACTACCGCTATTCAATGATCGTCAATTACCACGGACGTGAAATATGTCACGCCCGTAAACCTAAGTGTTCAATTTGTCCAATTGCCACTTATTGTCGAAGTTATCCTATTACCTAATGGTCACACAGATTTTTATCTGTTTTTAAAGTGCCATTTAAAAAGTCGCTGATGATATCATCACTACTTTTTTCAGGGGCTCCTAAGACAACCTCTATTTTATTCTCTTCAAAGAGGCAAATTGCTTGGTTCCCCATTCCCCCTGCAATAATTACGTTAACCCCTTGATCTGCTAAAAATCTAGGAAGAACACCAGGTTCATGTTTAGGTGCATCAAGTACAACTTTGTTAAGAACTCTTTTTTTCTTTAGATCAACGTCAACTAATACAAATGTTTTACAATGTCCAAAGTGGGCACTAAGGATATCATCGTTTGTTGGAATTGCTATTTTCATCACTTATCCTCTTCTGTTTTATCTAATTTTTGGGCAATCTCTAAATATGTTTTGGTTATTGGAGAATCATCAAATCTGGCAACAAATGGGATCCCTGCATCTCCAGTTAACCCAAATGAGGGGTCAATTGGAATTGAGCCTAAAAGGGGCACATCGTAGCGATCTGATAAACTCTTTCCTCCACCAGAACGGAATATGTCGGTAACAGTGTGACAGTTTGGACACACAAACCCACCCATATTCTCAACTATTCCCAACAATGGCATGCTCATTTGATGACAAAAGTTGACAGACCTTGCTACATCAGCAGTTGCTACTACCTGAGGTGTAGTTACTAATATTGCCTCAGCTTTCTCTTTAAGTTGTTGAGCAACTGAAAGTGGTTCATCCCCTGTTCCTGGAGGACAGTCGATTAATAAATAATCTAATGGTCCCCAAGCAACATCGTTTAGAAACTGTTCAATAAGGGAGTTTTTTAGAGGTCCTCTCCAAATTACGGGATCATCCTCTTTAGCTAACAAAAATCCTACCGACATAACTGCCAAGTTATGTAGATCTTTTAAGACAACTGGTTGAATGCCATCGGCAGCTTGCATCACTTCAATGTTTTTTAAGTTCAACATTGTTGGAATCGAAGGGCCATGGATATCTACATCAACAATCCCTACCCTTTTACCCATCTTTGCAAATGCCAAAGCTAAGTTCAAAGCAACAGTACTTTTACCAACTCCCCCTTTACCACTCATAACCATGATTGTTCTTCTTTGAGCTTTTTTCCCACTTTGAGGTAGTCCCATCACAATTTCATGATCGATAAAACGGATGTTGTTAACTTCATAATCATCCAAAGCTTTATTTAAGGTAGCAAGAGCATCCTCAACTAATTCTTCATCAAACTCTTTTAGCTTTGTTTTATCCAATTTGCGAGCCTCTTTAAGTGAACTATTTTCAATCAGAGTCACTATATTTGCCGCTAAACTAAGTGCATTATCATCACCATCGGTAATAAAGGTTAGTTTTTCAATTTTTTCTAGATTTCCTGAAACCCAGAACTCAAATGTTGTCCCACTTTTTCCCTTTAATCGGCTATTGCCCGCTGCATCCTTCAAAGGGCCATAGCTGATAGGGACACTTTTGTTTGCTAAAGTGTTTGCCATATTCTCTCCCATATCCTCTCTATTGATTTTTTAACATCTCCTGCAATAAACTCAATAGCACTTTTACCCTCTAATTGAGCAAGCACCATTTTGTTATCAAAGGGGATAGTTCCCACAAATTTATGCCCAAGTTCCTCGCTGAGCATTTCAATCTCTTCAGTAAGCTGTTCATTAACAGTTGATCTGTTAACAACAATGTAAGCTTTAACTTTAAAGTTGTCTGCTAAAGCAGCAACCCTTTTTAAATCGTGAATCCCTGACACAGTTGGTTCAGTTACTAAAATAACTGCACTTGTTCCAGTGACACTACTAATTACTGGACATCCAATACCAGGAGGTCCATCAATTAAAATTAAATCATAATTGCCCTTTTGGGCAATCTTACGAGCCTCATTTCTTACAACTGTAACTAATAAACCTGAGTTTTCCCCTGCAGGTAGCAAAGCAGCATGAACCATAGGTCCAAAACGTGTTTCACTAACCATCCACTCTCCACACTCTCGTAAATCAAAGTTTATTGCATTTTCAGGGCAGACGTGAACACATACCCCACACCCTTCACACTTATACTCAATCACCTGATAAGTACCATCTTCTTCAATTTTAAAAGAATCAAATCTACAAGCTTCATCACACAAACCACACCCCGTACACTTTAAAGGGTCAACTGAAGCCACTTTTCCCTCAATATAAGGAGAGTGTTTAATAATTGTTGGAGAGGTTACTAAGTGTAAATCTGATCCATCAACATCACAATCTGCTAAAACTAAAGAGGGTACCAATGAGGCAAATGCTGCAGTTAAGCTGGTTTTTCCTGTGCCCCCTTTGCCACTTAAAATAACTACCTCTTTTACTTTATTTTTCATCTTTAGCCCCACTCTTAACCCTATTTATAAGCTCTTCCCACAATTTCTCAAAAATCTTTTGATAGACGGGGTCAACTTCTACAAGTAAATCCCCTTTTGAATAAGAGGTTGCCACCTCTATACTAAAGGGAATCCGTGCTAAGATCGGGATGTTGTTCTTTAGACAATACTTTTCAACTCGATCATCACCAAGACCATCTTTGTTAATCACCACCCCAAATGGAAGATTGACATCTTTAACTGTATTTATAGCTATTTTAAAATCGTGAAAGCCAAAGGCAGTTGATTCAACAACTAAAATAACATAATCACTACTTTCAATTGTCCAAACCATTGGACAACTTGTACCTGGAGGACTATCGATAATAATGGGGATATCTTTAAATTGTTTTATATAAGATTTAACTTTCCTTATTAGAGGGACAGCTAAAGCTTTACCCACATCCAATAGCCCTTCCACCATCGCAACATTTTTACTTTTTCTAACAACTATGGTCCCAATTTCGTGATCAACTTCATAAAGAGCTTTTTGGGGACACATTAAAGTACATGCACCACAACTGTGACAAAGATCTTCAAAGACCATCGCCTTGCCCCCCATTACAATGATTGAGTTAAATTCACACACTTGTTGGCAAACTCTACACCCATCACATAAATCACTTTGTAGTTTGGGAACTAAAACTGCGTGGCGCCTTTGTTCAACAATATCCCCTTTTAAAAAGAGGCTGTTGTTGGGCTCTTCAACATCACAGTCCAACAGAGCCACCTGCTTTTTATAAGAGCGCACAAGGTTAGAGGAGACAAAGGTTTTGCCAGTTCCCCCCTTACCCGAAGCAATCGCTATTTTCATTATGCGTGTCCTTCTACGTTACTTTCCTTCAGCTCTTTTAATTCTCCCTTTAAATAAAGATCTATTGCCTTTTGAACACTATCAGTTTCTACTTGGTAAACTTTAATCCCAGAAGCGTAAATCAATTCACCTGCTTTGGGTCCTAAGTTGCTTGTTAAAAGGACTTTTGCACCACTATCGGCGATTAGTTGGGCAGCTTGAATACCTGCCCCTTGGCTTGCGTTGATATTTACACTGTTGTCGATAGCTGAAAAACTCTTATCGTCAGAGTTATAGATTATAAAGTAGGGGGCCCTTCCAAAACGGTTATCAAAAGGGCTCTCTAAAGTAGCACCACTAGATGTTACACAAATTTTCATCCTTTAATTCCTCTCTTCCTCTAATTCTGCTAATCTTTCTTTAACTAGCTTCAACTCCTCTTCTAAAAATGAAGCTTGATCTGTTAGCGCTTTTTTCTCATCTACTGGAGGATAATTAAAACTCTCATTCCAACCATATCCAAAGCCTCTTGCTCCTCCAAAACCACCACCTCTGCCTCTACCTCGACCAAAACCACCACCAAATGCTGCATAACCTGGATGGTTATAACCGGCACAATAACCCATTGCCCTACCTGTCATTGGTCCAAAACCAAATCTTCCTGTTCTATCTCCTCTTGGCATAATCTGCCTCCTTATAAAAATTTCTTCTTTTGCACGAGCCTCTGTTTCTTCCATGGCGCGATCTGTGGCGCACTTGGGAGCACCCTGGCATTGAGTAACTTTGTCCATCTCTTAAAGCCCCTACACTAAAAGCTCTTAAAACGTGCTCTATTTCACCAGCCACAAAGCTGTCAACTTCGATCCCTTCATTAAGGATAAGGGTCTCTAGCTCTTTACTTATCGCACCACAAATTAACAAATCTACCTTTGCCTCTTTTAGAAGTTGAACTTTATTCTCCATCTTCAATTCTGCAATATTTAGTGTTCCGATTATCTCAACATCAAAGCCATAACCGCTACTTTCACCAATCAGCAATTGTTGGGAAGCATCAAAAAGTGGGGCTACTCTGTTTCTCCATTGCGACACTGCGACTCTCATGCTAACTATAGAGCACTTAGCATGCCAACTTATATTAAAAAGTGTATTTCATTTAAATATAAGGAGTTATATTGCTTCCTGTTTTATTTATGTTGCATTATTGCAACAGATGTCTGATTTTTGGAAGGTATTTGTCGCTTTAATGCAACACTACTATCTTTGAATTCCAAGTTGTTCCATTTTTCTGTATAAAGTTGAGCGGTGCATCCCCAACTCTTTAGCTGCTGCACTTATTTTAAAGGAGTGTTTTTCTAAAACTTCTTTGATACATCTCATCTCAATTTGCTTTTTAGCTATTTCAACATCAGTTAAGGTTTGAAGATTTTCATTGGCTGTTTTATCAAAGGAACAACTTATTTCATTAGGTAAGTCCCCTAACACTATTTGATCTTTAGTTGAAAGAACTACAGCACGCTCTACAGCGTTTTCCAACTCTCTAATGTTTCCTGGCCAATCGTAGGTGTAAAAACAAGCATAAACTTCAGATGAAAAGCCTATTATAGGTTTACTGTTAATAATAGAAAAACGTTCTAAGAAATGATCTGCTAAAAGGGGAATATCTTCTCTTCTTTTTCTTAATGGGGGCAATGTCATTGCAATGATATGGATTCTGTAATAAAGGTCCTCTCTAAATTTACCCTGTTTGACCAATTTCTCTAAGTCTCTGTTTGTAGCTGCAATTATTCGAGCATCAGTTTTAACACTAGAAGTAGAACCTAAAGGTTCGTATTGTTTTTCTTGTAACACTCTTAAAAGTTTAACCTGCATTGCTTGTGAGATATCTCCTATCTCATCTAAAAACAGAGTTCCCCCCTCTGCTAAGGCAAATCTTCCCAACTTATCACTTTGTGCTCCAGTAAATGCCCCTTTTTTATAACCAAAGAGTTCACTCTCTAAAAGGGTATCGGGTAAAGAGGCACAATTAACTGCAACAAAAGGACCATTTTTTTGGTGGCTACTTTGGTGAATGGTGCGAGCTAATACCTCTTTTCCAGTTCCAGATTCCCCTAAAATAAGGACGTTGGAGTTACTTTGGGCAACTGGTTGAACCATTGCCAGCACTTTTTGCATAGCTTCACTGTTACTTTGAATATTGCCAACTCGTTGGCGAGCACGAAGCTTCCTTAACTGCTCAATCTCCCTTAGATCCCTAAAAGTTTCTGCTCCCCCAATGATATTTCCATTATCATCTTTTAAAAGGGCTGTTGAAATACTTACAGGAATCCTTTGGCCCTCTAAGTTCACTATGTAGCCGAGTCTATTAATTACAGGTTTTTTCTTTTCAAAGGTCTCTTTTAAAGGGCATGAGCCTTCACACAAATTAGATTTAAAAACTTCATAACAGCGTAGCCCAATTGCATCTGTTCGATTAATTTGGGTTATCTGCTCTGCAGCTCTATTAAACGAGGTGATTCGCCAATCGTTGTCGATGGTGAACACCCCGTCACTGATAGATTCTAATATTGTATCGTTTGTAATATTACCCATACTCTTAGTGTTTATAATATCACAAAGAGTAGCTCTCTTAAACTACCGCTGAGACTCAATAAAGTAAGAAGGATACCCCTCTAATAATATTTGTTGATCACACATCACATGATCTAGGTGTTGTGAAAGGTGCATTTTAGCGGTGCGACAATCTTTGTTTTTAATTGCATCTAAGATTGCTCCATGATCATCAACTAACTCCTCTAAGTTGAACATCTGCAACCTAAGCATCCTTTCACGGGTAAAGTGGGGTAAATAGAAACTTATTGCATCAAAGACTGTCTCTTTCTTACAAGCTGTAAAGAGGATTCGGTGAAACTCATTATCTTTAATGAAAAAGTTAATTAAATCATCTTGTTCTGCTAAAGCTCTTTGCTCATTAATATTTTTCTCTAATTGCTTGATGTGATCTTCGGTAAAAGATTTACATGCCAGCTCCAAAAGGGCAAGCTCTACTGTTTCTCGTAAGAACCTCCCCTGCTCCACTAAACGGGCATCCATCAATGCAACTCGAGTTCCCCTTTGTGGGTAGATTTCAACCAATCTTTCGCGGCACAACTCCAAAAGTGCCTCTCGAACTGGGGTCCTACTGATTTTTAGTTTTGTTGAAATTTCCTTTTCTACTATAGCTTCACCAGGTTTCATCTCTAAAAGTAGAATATTGCGCTTTAAGATTCTATAAGCGTATTGTTTTGCTGATTCATTTTCCATCCGTTCTGAAAAAATAACAAAAGGCATCAGGGTCCTCCTACAAGGGGAAGTTGTATAGATATAATTTTATCTACTACATATATATTAGCATATAAGCTCATCAAGGTATAGTAGCAATATATTTTTATCGATACATTTTTATTGCTTTTAGCTCCTATGTTACTTTATTGTCGTGTGGTACAATTTTTATCTACATTGAAAGTAGTTACAAAGAGGTGGCATATGCTCTATATAAAAGTTGAAGATCACAATGAACTCGATTTAAAAGTGATGAAAAATTCTTTCTTTGAAGCTTTAAAAAAAATAGGAGACAAACAGAATATCTTACTAATTCCACCCGATATAACCCGTTATCATGGGATGGGTGGTGTTTTAACAACTTGGGCTGTTGAGTACTACAAAGATAAAGTTAAAGCAATTCTTCCTGCTTTAGGGACTCACCACCCAATGAGTCCTAATGAGTTAGACTATATGTTTCCAAATGTTGATCAATCACTTTTTATTCAACACAATTGGAGAGATGAAGTTGTTAAAATGGGTAGTGTCCCCTCTTCTTTTATTGAAAAAGTTTCAGAAGGAAAACTTTCATTTGAGTGGGAAGCAGAGGTTAATAAACTTCTGCTTGATCCCAAGTTTGATTTAATTTTATCGTTGGGGCAAGTTGTTCCTCACGAAGTTGTTGGAATGGCCAACTACACTAAAAATATCTTTGTTGGTTCGGGGGGCTCAGAAGGAATTAACAAAAGTCACTACCTTGGGGCAGTTTATGGGATGGAGAGATTGATGGGTAGAATTGACTCTCCTGTTAGAGCTGTTTTAGATTATGCTCAAGAGCACTTTGCATCAAAGCTCCCTATTGTTTATGCCTTAACAGTAGTTTCCCAAAACAAAGATGGTTCAACGAAAGCTAACGGTTTATTTGTGGGATCAAATCGGGAAGTTTTTGAACAAGCTAGTAGATTATCTCAAAAAGTTAATATCACTTTGGTAAAAGAGGCGCTTAAAAGAGTTGTTGTCTATTTAGATCCAACCGAATATCGCTCAACTTGGTTGGGCAACAAAGGAATTTATCGTACTCGAATGGCTTTAGCAGATAACGCTGTATTAACATTAATAGCGCCAGGGGTTAGCTCTTTTGGCGAGGACAAAGAGATTGATAGGTTAATTAGAAAATATGGGTATAAGGGAACCGATACTACAATAAAAGCAGTTGAAAATAGTGACGAGTTAAAAAACAACCTCTCAGCCGCAAGTCACTTAATTCATGGTTCAAGTGAGGGACGTTTTACAATTGAGTATGCAACTCCCCATTTAACAAAAGAGGAGATAGAACAAGTTGGTTACAACTACCGTGATTTTAATGAAGCTGAGAAAAGGTATATTGTTAATAATGTGAAAGAGGGTTTTAATGTAACTGAGGACAATGAAAAGTATTATTTTATCTCCAACCCTGCTTTAGGGTTGTGGGCCACTGAAAATAAATTTAATTAGTAGGAGAAATGTGATGGAAGTAGGAGATATTGGTGTTATTGGTTTAGCAGTAATGGGGCAAAATCTAATTTTGAATATGAATGATAACAACTACAGTGTTGTTGTTTACAACAGAACAACTTCAAAAGTTGATGAGTTTTTAAAAGGGGCTGCCAAAGGAAGAGATACAATAATTGGCTCTTACTCAATCAAAGAACTTATCTCTAAATTAAAAAGGCCTCGCAAGGTGTTGTTGATGGTTAAAGCTGGAGAGGTTGTTGACTCTTTCATTGAACAAATTATCCCTTTCCTTGAAAAAGGGGATTTAATCATCGATGGTGGAAATAGCCACTACCCCGATACAAACAGAAGAACTCACTACTTAGCTGAAAAAGGGATTTTGTTTATTGGTGCTGGAGTAAGTGGAGGGGAAGAAGGAGCTCGTAGAGGTCCTTCTATTATGCCAGGAGGAAATGCTGAAGGGTGGCCTTTAATTAAAGATATTTTCCAAGATATTGCTGCTAAAGTTGGTTCAGGAGAACCATGTTGTGAGTGGGTTGGAAATGAAGGCTCTGGACACTTTGTAAAAATGGTCCATAACGGCATTGAGTATGGTGATATTCAACTTATAACCGAAGCATATGACATCATGCATAGCGGTTTAGGTCTTACTCATGATGAGCTCCACGAAGTTTTTAGTGAATGGAACGAGGGAGAATTAGATAGTTATTTAATTGAAATTACCCGCGATATCATGGCTGTAAAAGATGATGATGGTCTTCCTATGGTGACTAAGATTTTAGATCGAGCTGGTCAGAAAGGGACTGGTAAGTGGACAAGTGTAAGTTCTTTTGATTTAGGCTCTCCCACTACAATGATTGCTGAAGCAGTTTATGCTCGAATAATTAGTTCTCTTAAAGATCAAAGAGTTGTTGCTTCTAAGATTTTAGGTGGACCTGAAAGAAAGATTGAAGGGGATAAAAAAGCTATTATTGAAGATCTTCGTAAAGCTGTTTATGCCTCTAAGATTGTCTCTTACGCCCAAGGCTTTATGTTATTAAAAGATGCCTCTGAAGAGTATGGGTGGGATTTAAATTACGGTGAAATTGCTTTGATGTGGCGAGATGGTTGTATCATCAGAAGTGTCTTCTTAGATGACATCATGAAGGCTTACAAAAAAGATAATAACTTAGGCAACTTGTTGTTTGATTCTTTCTTTGTTGATGCTGTTACTAATAGCGATCGAAGTTGGCGAAAAACTATTTCTCGGGCAGTTGAGGCAGGCATTCCAATTCCAGCTTTAAGTAGTGCCCTCTCTTTTTATGATGCTTATAGAAGTGAGCGCTTACCAACTAATTTGCTTCAAGCAATGCGTGATTACTTTGGTGCTCACACTTATGAAAGAGTTGATCGCCCTCGTGGGGAATTCTACCACACAAATTGGACAGGAACAGGGGGAGATGTCTCTTCAACTACATACGATGTTTAATTGAAAGCTTTTTCAATTATTTGAATTATTTGGGCAACTTTGGCACTTCTACTAATGGAATCGACAAAATCGACTGTTCCATCAGTGATGCCAGTTGCCCAATTTATTGAATGGGCAATTCCACTAAAAGTTAACCCTATTTCATTAGCTAAAATAGTTTCAGTAGAGGCTGTCATTCCAACGTAATCTGAGCCCCAACTTTTAAACATTTTAATCTCACTGGCAGTTTCCAGTCTTGGACCATTGGTGCAAATATAAACTCCACCCTCTTTTAACTCTATTTTAAGTTCTTTAGAGCTTTTCATTAAACGTTCATTTAACACTTTACTAAAAGGTTGGTCAAAAAGGGTGTGCCCAATTGTAGATTGTTCACTTAGATGAAATGTCGAATCACTTCTAAAAGAAAAATCTATGAACTGATCAATTAGACCAATCTCATTGGGTTTTAATTTATCGCTAATTGATCCAACTGCATAAATAGCAACAACCTCTTTTACTCCAACTTCTTTTAAAGCTGCTATGTTTGCTTTGTAGTTAATCATATGAGGAAGAACTTTATGCGCTTTCATATGACGTAATAACAAGTAGTAGTTCTCCTTTTCATATAAAGTGACCACTCCATAGGAAGTTTCTACATCAAAGCCCCTTTCATCCTCATCAACTAAAAATTGAGTTCCTGTTCCCCCAATGATTGCCCTTTTCATCAACTCACCTTCCAAAGTTTTCTTTAATCTCATCTGGTTTAAAAATTCCCTTAGGAGTTACTATTTTATCAACTAAAGAGCTTTCAACTATGTCAAAAGAGAGATAAAGGGCATCTAAAGTATCAACACTACTATTTTTTAAAATCTCTTTACCATCTCTTATCTCAATGACAATATCTTCAACTCCCTCTTTAGTAGCATCGGGACTCATTGCAAAAGGGGTGTAAGGGATCTTGTAATAGCTAGCACCAATTGCATTGGCTAAAGTTCCCACCTTATTAACTACAGTTCCATCCATGGTGACTAAATCTGCAGCTGTCATATACTTTGTAATCTTTTTCTCCCTCATCAAAGAGACTCCTGTTGTGTCTGTTATTACACTTCCTTTGACCCCAATTTCAACTAATGAAGGGGCTGTTAGACGAGAGCCTTGGTAATAAGGGCGTGTTTCAGGGACAAATAGTTGTACCTCTTTACCCTCTTTTTTTGCCTCAATTAGTGATAAAAACAGTGAGTGTTCAGCAAAGCAAGTAGTTAAAATAGAATCACCATCATCAATTAAGGTGGAACCTAGTTTTCCCATCTTCAGATAATCTTCATCAAATCTTTTTTCAACTGTCTCTATTAGTTGGTCTACAAACTCAACTAAATCTGAATTATAACTCTCTTTGACCGATTCACAGGTGTACCACAAGACAATTTGACCAAGTAAAGTGGCCAAAGTTCGGGCCATTGTTGTATTAGTTGGTCTACTGTTGCTCAAAATTTGAGAAGCATCACTAAAAGTTCTTAACGAGTCCTCTTGTTCATTTAAAGCAATTTGGCGAGCCACAAACTGCATGGTGGTTAAAGCAACTTGTAAGGGCCCTCCCCCTTGAGTCACCATGGCCTTTAATGCATCACCAATTTGCCCAACTGTTGAACAGCGGACAAATTCCAAAGCAAATGGGTAGCGTCTACGATCCCCTATTAAAAGTTTCCTATTTTCAATACGTGCAATATTATTTTTTTGTAAGATCGTTGGCAGCATTTGATTTATATCCATGATGAAATGGTACCACCTGTAAAAGTTCTTGAACAGAGTAGTTTATCGCTTGAATTGTTATTTAATTAAATAATTGGTAGCATTAACTTACTATTACAGGTATAGTATTTTTAAGTTTATCGAGGATTTAATGGATTTTAGCAAAAAAATCGACTTATTGATGAAAATGACCCACATAAGAAACAACCAATTGGCTCTTGCAATTGGAGTGGACCCATCTTTAGTTAGTCGATGGAGAACCGGTTCTCGTGAGCTTAATTTAACTAGCCCATACTTGAATAAGATATGTGCTTTTTTTGCTGAAAATGCAAAAGAGGATTACCAAAAACTTGCCCTGTTGGAATTAACAGGAAATACCTATGAAAATCAAGATATCACTATTATGAAACTAACAACAGTTTTAGAGAAATGGTTTGTTGGGGAATCTAAAATTGATAGTGAAGATATTGTAAACTTATTAGAAGCTATTAAAGGTGGGCAAATTGTCCCCTCTTTTTCTAAAGAGAGTTTAGATTTACCCCATTTGCAAGTTGGTACAAAGATTAATGCCACCCGCTATGTGGGCAAAGGGGGGCTAAGAACCGCCACCTTTAAATTATTAGAGTTGGCTTTAAGTTCTCGTAAAAATCAAACCCTCTATCTTTTTAGCAATGAAAATTTAGCTTGGCTAATTGAAGAGCCTTCGTTTGCTAAAACTTGGAGTGCCCTTTTCGGAGAAGCTTTGAAAAGAGGGTTGAAGGTAAAAATAATTCACTCTTTAGATCGCAAAAAAGTTGAACTAGATGCAGCTATTCAAAGATGGATACCGTTGTACATGTCTGGAGCTATAACTAGTTATTTTTATCCTCATAGAGATATTATTGAAATGAACTACACCATGGTAATTTTAGATGGAGAGTGTTCAATTTTTTCAACTAGCCACCGTAACCAAGATCCAAATGGAATTAGCTATTTTTTATCCACCGATAATGGGGTAACAGATTCAATAAAAGGTCTTTATTTAGAGCGCCTAAAAGAGTGTAAAGTTCTCATTAAAACATTAAGTGGGGCTAAGTATAACTCTTTATTGGACAATTTCTCCCCATTTTTAGAAGGGAAGCATGGTTTTGCACTGGGTTTTCAAAGTCTTTTGTTACTAACAACTCCCCCCTCAGTAATTGAAAGTATGGCTACTCGCTCAGGCATTGACCCAAATTTAGCATCAGAGATAGTAGAAAATCAGAAAAAGCGTTTTAATCAGTTTTCCGACTCTTTAAAACACCGCACTTATAAATTCTTTTTAGCACTACCTAGAGTTACCACCATTAGCAAAGGGGAGTTAATTTCAGTCAACGCTCAACTTTTGTTTCAAAAGTTGGTCACATATACTCCTAAAGAATTTCATCTTCACTTGAAAGAGATTGTAAAGCTTTATCAAAAGTATAGTAATCTTGAAATTTTTATCCTTCCTACTAAGAAGTTAGTAACTAGCGTTCCCATTATTGGAGCGAAGAACAACACCGCTTTAGTAATTAAACACCACCACCCAAAAATTGCTTTTAGAAGCGAGCAACCCGATTTTGTTGAGGCTTTAATTCAATTTATAAATTCACACATAAATAGCGTCCCCAAAAGTCAAAGGGGACGTGGCTATGTTTTAAACAGATTAGATTACTATCTCAATCGTTTTGCGAACTCTTAAAAGTTAACCCTTTACAGCTCCCATCGTTAATCCCTTAACAACATATTTTTGAAAAATCATCGTTAAGATAATTGCAGGGAGCATAATTGCAACAGCTGCTGCCATCACCCCACCCCAATCAACTTCGGCATAACTCATGAAGTTATAAACCGCAATGGGGAGAGTTTTTGTTTTCTCCATACTCAAGACTTGGCTAAACATGAAGTTGTTCCAAGAGAAGATAAAGCTCAATGTTGTTGAGGTGACAATTCCTGGAACTGATAAGGGTAAGATGATTGAGACAAAGGCTCGTTGCATCGTAGCCCCATCAACCATTGCCGATTCTTCCATCTCTGTGGGAACAGATTCAAAGTAACTCGACATAACCCAAACAACTACAGGAAGTGATATTAAAATGTGACTCAAAATAAGGGCAGTATAACTGTCCATCAACCTTAGGCGACTAAAGACTATATACCAAGGCATCAAAAAAGAGATTCCCGGCATCAAACGGGCTACTAAAATCATCACTGAAAGGCGCCTTTGGTTAAACCGAGCAATTGAGTAAGCAGCAGGAAGACCTAACAAAAGAGATATAACTCCAGAACCTACACCAACAATGATTGAGTTTTTTAAATACCTTAGAAAGTTTTGTTCATTAAATACTTTGTTAAAGTTTCTTAAAGTTGGGGTGAAGATAAATTTAGGGGGCCAAGAGATAATATCTACTTGAGTCTTAAATGAGGACATAATCATCCAAATAAAGGGGAATATCATTGGAATAACAATAAGAAGAATTAAAACTACAAAAGCTATTTTATGTAATAGTGGTTGTTTCATCATTTCCCCCCTATAGCTCAAACTTCTTTCTTGCACTCATTACCCCAAGACTGAAGACTAAGACGATAATGAATAAGAAAACTAGGATGGCTGAAGCTTGTCCCATGCTAAAATATTCAAAACTCACTTTATAAGCTAAGAGGTTTAGGGTTTCAGAAGAGTATCCTGGTCCTCCTTGGGTCATTGCATAGATGATGTCGTAGGTCTTTAATGCATCAACAGCCCTTAAAATTATTGCAGTTAAGATTGTTGGCATAATCATTGGCAATGTGATGTTGAAAAAGATTTGAACTGAAGAGGCTCCATCAACTTTTGCCGATTCGTATGGCTCACTGGAAAGTCCTGCTAAGCCAGCTAATACAATTAAAGAGATCATTGGTGTCCATTGCCAAATATCAACTAACATCAAAGAGGGTAAAACTGTCTTTGAGGCAGTAACCCACCCACTTTGAGGCAATCCTAAAGCTGAAAGGACGTAATTTAAAAACCCAATAGTTGGGTCATAAAAGAGGTTAAACACAATTCCAACGGCAACAGGGGTGGCAACTAAAGGTAGTAGTAAAAGTAATTTTAAACCATTTTTACCCCTAAACTCTCTGTTTAGAATTAAGGCAATCACAGTTCCTAAAACTGCTTCTACCACCACAGCTCCAATTGTAAAGTAGAATGTTCTACCTATGGCATCCCTAAATCTTGGATCTTTAAGGACCTTTAAGTAGCTGGCAAAGCCAACAATTTCCATAGGCCTTCCACTAGTTAAAGACCAGTTAGTAAAACTTATAAACAGGGTGTATAAAACAGGGAACACCATTAACAGTAGTACAAATATTAGTGCTGGTAGTGGAAAAAGGTATTTTAAGTTGCGTTCAAAAAAACCACTTTTAATCACTTACTCCTCCCTTTACAACTTAATAGTTGGGGAGTTGGAAAACCAACTCCCCAAAGTTTTAGATTTCAAAAACTATTACTTCCCACCATATTCGCCATCAGCTTTCAACAATTCGTTAACAGCTGCAGCTTTCTCTTTGGCAAGAGCTTCTAATCTGGTTGAGGTTCCTTTGGTGTTTATTGTCTCTTGGATAACTTCACCAATGAGGTCCCTAGCTTGTCCAACGGCGCTCATAAATGGGCGGTCGTATGGGTAACCGTTTTGGGCGGCGTGGGCTTGAGTTGCAATGATACCAGGGTGCATCATCTCTCTGACTTTAGCATTTTTCCAAGCAGAGTCGCGTGCCATTGGGATGTTTTTCAACATAGCATCAACAGCTAACTCTTCACTTGTTGCCCACTTTAAGAACTCCATTGCTGCATCGGGGTTCTTACTCTTACTAGACATTCCCATTCCCCATGATACTACGATAAATGGGCTATCCCCTTTAGGTCCACGTGGCAATTGAGCAACACCAACATCTTCAGCAGGAATGGCTGTTTTTGTAGGATCAACAACTTGGTCTAAGAAAACAGATGCATCTGTCCACATTGCTAGTTTTCCAGCTTGGAATACTGGCATTAAGTTTTCCCAAGACATTGAACCAACACCTTGAGGTCCATAATTTCCTAATAAACGACCATAATAGCGTAGTCCATCAATTGATCCGGGAGAGTCAAATACGGCAACACCATTTTCTAGGTAGTTTCCTCCATGGTTATATAAGAATGAACTGAGTTGAGTTACAGCGGCAGCACCTTGTCCTCTTGAACCAAATCCGGCAACGCCATCTTTTGTTAAAGCTTTAGCAGCAGCTTCTAGCTCAACAAAATCTGTTGGCACTTTAATGCCAGCTTTTGCAAAGAGGTCTTTGCGATAGTACATAACTTGCCACTCAGTAATCAGTGGAACGATATAAACAACGCCATCTTTTCTACCTACGTCAACAGAGTTATCGGGATAATCGGCAAAATCGTATGCACCAAGGCCTTGGTAATAACCATTTTTAATGAAGAGAAGCCCCTCTTGTAAAGGACGGGTCATAAACACGTCTACAGTTGAAGATCCAGTGGCAAACTCAGTAGTAAGTTTTTGTGTTAGCTGGGCCTCTTGTAGACTCTCCACATTAACCTTAATTCCTGTTTTAGCTTCAAACTCAGGAATCTTTGCCTTCAGTAACTCCCCATAAGGGTGGTTAGCTAGAAGAACTCTGATTTCCTCTTTCTTTGCCCCTTTATCACTTGCTCCTTGAGCAAATAGGGAAAATGAAAGGGTGATAATCAGCAACACAACAAGAACTCTTTTCATCTTGTTACTCCTTTTTGTTGATTTGTAGTTAACAACTACCTAATAATTATTACCCCAAATGGGTGGTAAGTCAAATTTTTCTTGAGGTTTCACCCTTATCATCTGTAAAAAACTGAAACTACGTGCTAACATAGAGATAAATTTATTACCTTCTGGGAGGCTTTAAATGGGAAAGCTAAATATCTTGTCGACTAAAGAAATTCAACGTAATGTTTATGAAAAACCTTACGATTTAGTTGCCCTAGGGGCCATGGTTACTCGTTTAGATCCTGGTCAAATACCATTTGAGTTTGCTAATAATTACGATATACATGTATCTGGCGGAGAATTTAATGTTGCTGCCAATTTAGCTCGAGCTTTTGGCAAGAAAACAGCTATAGCCACTGCTATGGTGGATTACCCTATTGGGAAGAAAGTGGAGGCAGAGATTAGAAAAATGGGTGTAGACTCATTTTTCCAAAGATTTGAGCACAACGGTGTACATGGACCCAACATCGCCCAAGTGTGGAGCGATCGTGCAGGTGGAGTTCGTGCTCCTGTTGTTTTTTACAACAGATCTGATGAAGCTGCTGCCCTTTTAAAACCTGGCTCATTTAACTGGAAAGAGATTTTCAGTGGTGGTGTTAGATGGTTCCACTCTGGGGGAATTTTTGCAACTTTGAGTGCAACTACAAGTGAGTTAATTATTGAGGCAATGAAAGAGGCCAAAAAAGCGGGAGCTATAGTCTCTTTTGATTTAAACTACAGGGCTAAGTTATGGGCAGCTCGTGCTCAAGAAGATGTTGATTCACTTAAATTAGCTCAATCTGTTTTTGCCCGCATTGTTGAACATGTAGATGTCCTGGTTGGAAATGAGGAAGATTTACAACTCTCATTAAATTTAGAGGGCCCTAAAGTTGAAAAAGAGTCAACTTTAGATCCAACTCACTTCTTTGATATGATTGAAACTGTAGTTGATCGGTATCCCAACATTAAAGCAGTGGGAACTACAATGAGAGAAGTTTTCTCTACTAACCGCCACAGCTGGTCTGCTGTTCTTTGGTACGATGGAAAAGCTTATCAAGCGCCAACAGCTACTTTAGATATTTATGATCGTGTTGGTGGTGGAGATGGGTTTGCCTCTGGTTTAATCAATGGATTATTGGAGGGATTGGAACCAATAGAGGCATTGAAGATGGGATGGGCACATGGAGCTATGTTAACAACATTCCCAGGAGACACAACTATGGCCTCCTTAGAGCAAGTGGAAGCTTTTGCTCAAGGTGGTTCTGCTAGGATACAAAGGTAGTTATGAAAGCTTTAGTAATGGAATCTTACAAGAGTTTAACTTATAAAGAGGTTGATAAACCTCAAATAAGTAAACCTACTGATGTTTTAGTAAAAGTTAGGGCTGTTGCTATTTGTGGTTCAGATGTGCATGGATACGATGGCTCTACCGGTAGAAGAATCCCCCCTGTAATTATGGGGCATGAGGCTTCAGGTGATATAGTTGCCATTGGGCCCGATGTTGAAAAATTCAAAGTTGGCGATCGAGTCACTTTTGATTCAACAATCTACTGTGGAAAGTGTGATTATTGTGTAAGTGGAAGGGTCAACCTATGTGTAAACAGAAGGGTGTTGGGTGTCTCATGTGATGAATATAAGCAAGATGGAGCTTTTGCTGAATTTGTGGTAGTTCCCCAACACATAATTTATAAACTTCCAGATGAAATAAGTTATATTGAAGGATCTCTTACTGAACCAGCTTCTGTTGCAGCCCACGCTTTTAATATCACCCCAGTCAAACTAAACGATTCAATAGCAGTTGTTGGTGCAGGTCTTATTGGCTTACTCCTTATTCAAATTTTAAGAGTCTCCACTAGTGGAACTATTGTAGCATTTGATCTATCTGAAAATAGGCGCAAAATGGCTTTACAAATGGGCGCTGATTATGCTTTTGATCCAACAACTTTCTCTTTAAAAGAATCCCCCTTTAAACCCTTTGATCGGGTCTTTGAAGCCGTTGGTGCAACTAATCCAATTAAAACTGCCACCTCTATTGTTGCTAGTGGCGGATCAATTACTCTAATTGGAAATGTAAGTCCCACTATAGAGCTCTCTTTACAACAAATAGTAACTCGTGAAATTACCCTTTATGGCTCTTGTGCAATCAATGGAGAGTATAAGAGAGTATTAGATTTAATGGGTAAGAAAAAAATTGATGTTATGAGTTTAGTAAGTGAAGTGGCCCCCTTAAGTGAGGGAGAGAGTTGGTTTAACCGCCTCTACAACAAAGAAGAGGGGCTTTTAAAAGTTGTTTTAGAGCCATAAGGATTATAAATGGATACTATTCGGTTTGGATTAATTGGGTATGGGAAAGTGGCCCACTTACATGCACAAGCTATTAGTGAAGCTTTTGGAGCTCAACTAGTTTCTGTGTGTGGCCGTAATAAAAACAGACGCGATGAGTTTGCCTCAAAATGGCACATTCAAAGTAGAGAAAATGTTAAAGAGATGGCCCAACTAGATCATGTTGATGCTGTTATTATAACTACCCCTCACCCACAACACCACGACGATGCTCTAGATTCTTTTACTGCAGGGTGTCACGTCTTAGTTGAAAAACCAATGGCTGTTAGTAACAGTGAAGCTACCAGTATGATCCTAGCCTCAGAAAGGGCCAATAAATTGTTGGGAGTTATTAGTCAAAGAAGATGGTACCCCTCAACAATGAGAATTAAAGAGGCTATCGACAGTGGCAAGTTGGGTAAACCTGCTTTAGCTTCAGTGACTATTTTAGGATGGCGTGATGAAGCTTACTATTTAAGTGACCCATGGAGAGGTAAGTGGGAAACTGAAGGGGGTGGAGTTTGTATTAACCAAGCACCTCACCAGTTTGATTTACTTTGTTGGTTCTTAGGCCCAATTGCCCGTATAAAAGCAGAGTGGGAGAACATAAATCACCCCTACATTGAAGTTGAAGATAGTGCAGTTGCCACAGTTAGATTCACTACTGGTGCAATTGCCTCAATTTTAGTTAGCAACTCCCAAAAACCTGGTCTTTATGCAAAAGTTCATGTCCATGGAAGTAGCGGTGCCTCTGTAGGAGTTCAAACAGATGGAGGAGCTATGTTTATAGCTGGTCAAAGCAACATAGTTGAACCTCCATATAACGATTTGTGGAACATTGAAGAGGAGCAACAGCTGCTAGAAACTTTTAAAGAGCAAGATTTCTCTTTCTTTAAAACAATAGATCCAACAACTTATTTCTTCACCCTTCAAATAGAAGATTTTGTAAAAGCAATTGTAGAGAGGTCCCAACCACTAGTTACTGGTAGAGATGGGAGGGAAGTCGTTCGACTGATTGAGGGAATTTATCTTAGTGGAAGAAGCCACTCAACAGTGACGTTTCATGATGAAACAGATAAAAGGTAGATGATGAAAAAAGTATTTATCCCAATTATTTTAATAGTAATTCTACTTTTTATAAGTTGCACAACAACTGAAAAGCTTGTAATTGATGGCTCTATTATAAAAGAGATGGAAAGTGATGCTCTATCTCAACTTTTTGATTACCACCAGTTTTTAAGGGGCAACTCCCCCTCTAATATCCGTAATGGTGGTTATATCATTAGAGATGGAGAAAGACTTTTATTTACAACAACTATGACTTTTGATGATGGTAGTGAAACCCATTACCTTCAGTCTCTTCATTTAAATCAAATAGGATCATTAAATACCCCTAATGATTTAATTGCCCCTTTAAATGGAAAAATTATTGGCCAAAAACAGAACTCTCTTTTCTTTTTAAACTCTGATGATAACAATACCTTGTATTGTTTAGATCTAGAGAGTTTTGAAACAAAACAACTTTACGATAAAGCTTTAGATGAAGTGCACCTTTTTAACAACAATCTCTATGTATCAACTTTAATTGAAGGAGATTTTTATAAACTTGAATTAGTAAGAGATAAAGATAATAGATATGAGATTAAACCCTCTCTAATTAGTTTACGCAGTGGTCTTTTAATTGGTGT
>Ga0265293_10001556_pt1 | contig 49652 bp, 39 predicted proteins | sample Munlanlewell138R_FD_192505 | JGI IMG/M metagenome (GOLD analysis project Ga0265293, IMG submission 192505) | Leachate microbial communities from a municipal landfill in Southern Ontario, Canada - Leachate well 138R | ecosystem: Engineered > Solid waste > Landfill > Unclassified | place: Canada... | reverse complement strand
CTAAAGAGATATAACTTTCGCAATGTTAGGAAACATTAGCGAAATGCAGCTTAGAGATGTATAGTCAGAGTGAGGAAAAGCAAGCCGACTGTTCTACGCAAACATGCAACAAAGTAATATTTCAAAACGCATTTTTGCGAGTTTCGGCTTGCCCGAACGGAAACTTTTACAGCTCTTGCAAATGAAGCGTAGTTTCCGCTATTGCGAAAGTTATATCTCAATATGTAGAGTCTGAACGGTAACGATCCACTTATGATAATGTCTCATTGTACCACATGAATAATTCTTGTTTCCCTTTGTTATATTAACCAAACAGGAACCGTCCAATTTTTACTATCAATTGGACGCAGATTATTGGTAAGGCATATGACATTACCTGTTCCAATATTCATTTTAAGATGCTTTGAAAGTTCGTCGAAATTGGTTTCGTCTGTTACCGGATTCAATACGCTAAAATTTTTTGTGGCTCCTACAGGGTTTGAGCTTTTTTTAATCTCTATGGGATATAGCGAACCATCCTGCCATATGATCAGGTCAATTTCCTTTGTATTACTGTCTCTGTAATAGTATAACGGAGGAATTTTCCCAACATTGACAAAACTTTTATAAATTTCAGAAACAACGTAGGTTTCAAAAAACTTACCGGCCATAGCGCCTGATTCTAAAACTTCCGAGCTGCTCCACTTGGTCAAATGTGCCGCCAGCCCTGTATCCAGAAAGTACATTCTGGGTGATTTCACAACACGTTTTAAAGCATTATTATGGTATGGCACAATCAAAACCACAATTCCGGAGGAGATTAAAACGGATAGCCATTGCTTTGCCGTAGGTGCTGATATTTCGGCTTCCTTTGCAAGTGTATCATAGTTTACCATTGAGCCTGTACGTGCGGCGGCGATGCACAAAAACTTATAAAAAGCTAATTCATCCGCAACCTGTGTCAATTCTCTGATATCTCTGCTTAGATACGTCTGAGTATAGGATGAATAATAATCCTCTTGATTTACATTCGGCTGCTCATAAAGTCTAGGCATTCCGCCTTTGAATATTCGCTCAAATACATCAGGCAGGGTCATGGGCTTTGCGATATGAATACGCTTTAATAACTCATCCTTTTCGGTAGTGTACTGATCAAACAAGGTTCCGGTAATCTCATTATTTGAAAGCCCAAACAAATTGATGATTCCTACCCTGCCAGCCAAACTCTCCGAAACATTTTTCATCATGTGGAACATCTGCGAACCTGTAAGCCAAAAGTCACCGTTATTTTTATGCTGATCAACATACATTTTAATATATGAAAATAATTCCGGTGCATACTGAATTTCGTCTATAATGACAGGAGGGCTATACCGCTCTAAAAAAGCTGTAGGTTCATTTCTCGCAAACAATCTGTCAGCAGGGTCATCCAAGGTAACGTATTTCCTGTCAGCTTCACTCAGTCTGTTTAACAGCGTCGTTTTACCCGACTGTCTTGGACCGGTAAGCATGAGAACAGGAAAGGTGCTGCTTATATTCAAAATGGTATTCTCAATTTTACGCTTAATGTACATGTAATCTCACTCCTGTTTATGCAAATCTAAAATACAAGTTTATATTAGCATAAACAATACTGGCTGTCAACATGAATGGGCTTGAACAACTTCCAACAATGCAAGAATATTCTTTGTGGAAACATCATCAGGAATAGCATGTGTAGGTGCCACAATGTATCCTCCGTTCTCACCTAGAATGTCCATAATAATTCTAGTTTCTCTTTTAACTTCCTCAGGTGTCGCAAATGGAAGTAGTGTCTGTGTACTTATTCCCCCAAAAAAGGTAAGACTATCGCCATACTCTCTTTTTAGATTTTTTAAATCATAGATCTCAGGTTGAACAGTGTTATAAATATCCAGTCCAATCTGGATCAGATCGGGTAATATGTCGGATATGTCGCCGCAAGAATGCTGGCAAATATATAAACCTCTTTTTTTTGCATGCCCATACATTCTGGCAAGCGCGGGCTTGATATACTTTCTCCAGTAATCAGGTCCCATAATTAAACCTTTTTGCTGTCCCCAATCGTCGCCAAAATAAATGCCATCCAACGGGTACTCCATTGCAATATCCATTACAGATATGTTGTAGTCTACGATTTTTTCAAACAGTTCTTCTACAAACGCTGGCTCAAGTATGAAATCCATAAGGAGGTTCTCCATTCTCCTGAGCGACCATGCCCTTTCAAATAATGAAAAACCAATACTAAACATTCTAAAGTGATCTTTTCCCTTTGTCATAATCGTGTTACATGTTTTATGTATACTATCTTTGCTAGGTGCAGGGAACGTGTAGTTGTCTAAGGAAGGCTCCTGCAATTGATATTCATCTACAACTCCAAAATCACCTTTTTGATCCTTAAGCCAAACTACGCCAAAAGCATCCAATTCACGGTTATTTTCCAGTAATGTAAAGCTTCCATTATCCATATAAAATAGATAATTGCCCATTTTATCAATAAAATCTTCGCCAAGTTCACGTATAAGCCTATTCTCCACATCTTTAGTCAGACCCACATGATACGGAAGCTTATAACTTCTTTTATGATTCAGCGATTCTAATACCAACTCTCTTTTTGTCATAAAATCCCTCCACTAAACATTTTTCGTAGTAGCACCATTCATTATAACTACTTCTATTATATCAACCAAACAGAAACCGTCCAATTTTTGCTATCAATTGGACGCAGGATGTTATTAAGGATCTTTCCGGATGTAAATATGCAATTATTTATTTCATAGAATTAAAATTACATTTTCGTGGAAATAACCGCTTGATAAAAGCGTAAATTACAAATATTTTGTAAATGTTATCCGGTTCGGCTTATAGATCCTACCAATGAGGAATATTTCATATCAAAAGCCAAATCCCATATAATCCGGCGCCCTGCGGGTTTCAAGGTAGATCAGTGCCAAAAGCAGATAGCCAACTCCATCCACCGCATCATATCTATCCTCTTTGGTATGTCCTCTAAACATTGAATAATCAAAAAGCTTTCCGATTGCTTCATCAGCTAAATGACAGGCTTGCGCAAAATACCGTTCATCCTTTAATGCTATAGCTGCTTCAGCAAGAAAATGAATGCACCGTCCATATTGCTCGGCATAAACAACCCTGCTGTTAGCATGCACGCTTTCTTCTGCAACTACTAAAGCCCACCTTTCAATTGCCTCTTTAAACTCCAGCTTACATGTTTGTTTATAAAGGTGTACACATGCTTGAGCAAATGACATTGGGTAATCGTGGGTAGGAAACAATGGTTCCCATATATCAGAATATTCGGAAGGTACATTTTTTTCATGTATCTTTCTCTGTTTGAGCACACTTTTGTCACCCATAACAGCAGATCCATCCGAAATATTTAAACGTCCGTAATATTTCTTATTTTTTTCGTCATAGCCATATTTTAGATATGCAAGAACTGATTCTCTAGCCATCATTAAGAGCTCTTCATTATTGGAAGCTCTGGCAGCTCTTATCAATGATCCTGCCCATAACCCTACCTCGGTGGTACATATGTATTTATCCCACCTTGTCATAGTTGGGTTATTTTCCAGAAGACCGGTAGCTGTACTGCGGTGATTCCAGCTATATCTGGCAATACGTAATGCGGTCTTTAGAATTGATTTATCAAGGGTTTTATTATAGAGCCAGCACAAAGTCTCGACAAGTATCCCGCCCGATTCTAAAAATGCACATCCGAGCTTTCCATCTGCGTGCCGGTTAAAAGCCCCTGTTTCCTTATCAAAAATATGGGCTTCTCCCAGTTTCCGTATACACCTCTCCGTGGCTTCAGGTGACGCCTTCCAGAATATATCCCATGCTGGAGGTATTGGTCTTGCTTCGTGCAAGCTGCCATTCTCATTTTCCATATCACACGGTTTGGGATCTTCGGTTCCAATAAACCAATAGACTTCATCTTCAAAAGCATTATAATAATAGTGGTTACCCCACAAAAATATTCCATTATCAGCAACACAATGTTCAAGGAAGTATTTAACATATTGGTCCGTACTATCATTGTACCTTGGATCTCCAGTAATTTTGCTTAAATTATTTGCTGCTATTAAGGATGGTTGATCCCAATATAACGAGCTGCCCGAGGGAGCATCAATATTTCTGTAAACACGCTTGCCTATATGCTCTGGATGCAAATCATCTTCAGGATATGTTCCACTCCGGATATCAATTGATGACATCCACATGGGACTTGATTTCTTTCCGTAAACATCCGTACCTTTATCAATAATTATATCCAGATGAGATTTTACATAGTTTAAATAGCTCACTCTTTTTTTATTTGATTTTCCTGTCAAAATTTCACCTCTCCACCATATAATTACTCATTAAACGGTACTCGTGCTTATTACATACAGAAAACACAGCACTTAAGCATGCGTTTTCTGTGAAATATCCACAAATCTTTCATATAATTATTTATTTTTACACATTTTGTATCAACTCTTATGAAACCTTTCTCTTGAATTCATTGCCTTCTCCCCTTTATAGAAGTCCTTAATGACGATAAAATTTCTCAATTTCTTTCCAGTTAACTTTTTCCTTCTGTATAAGTCTGTCCATACAATTTCTGTATCTGTACATTTTTTTTCTTGCATCCCCTGAAGACAATTTCGCCCTGTACTGGCTTATATATATAAAGAGCTTTTGCTTCAAATCATTGCATACCACTTGATAATCCCGGTTATTATACAGGTTTTTAAGCTCATCGGGATCAGATTTTAAATCATAAAGCTCACCGTCTTCATCCATTCCGCCATAAATCAGTCTGTATTCATTTGTACGGATTGCAAAAATTCTTCCATTATAATAATGAGAATCCCACTCACATACAGCATATTCTTTACCATCTTCCATTTGCTCAATAATGGGAAGAACACTGGTACCTTCAACTGTCTCCGGTACTTCCAAATTACAGATATGGCATAATGTCGGAAACAAATCTATACTCTCAATTATTTTTTCAATTTTAATGTTTTCAGGGCAACCCGGGTATTTAAGAATAAACGGAATTCTGTGTATTGATTCATATATTCCCAGGCTTTTAAACATCATTCCATGTTCACCTGCAAAATCGCCATGATCTGCTGTAAAAACAATAGCTGTGTTATCATATTCTCCTGTCTCTACAAGTTTTTTAATTACTCTGCCAATTTGCTCATCTATCATTGTTATAAGTGTATAATAAAAGGCAAGCTGCCTCTTTAAATCTTCTCTACTATCAGGTATATAAGGATACAAGCTGTGGTTATCGGCATGTTTTTTATGCTTCGCCGGTTTTCCGGCAAACCCTCTTTCAAACAAATCTGATGCACTATCCGGAAGCTTTATATCTTCAGTATTATATAAAAGCTCATAGTCATATGGAATAGATAGAGGTTCATGTGGTCTTTCAAAACTCATATGAATAAAAAACGGTCTGGTCTTGTCTCTGTGTTCTAAAAATTGTAAAGTCTCATCTCCTGTCCATGGCTCTAGGGTATGACGATAAGGTATTTCGGAAATAAAGCCCTTATGATTGCTTCCGGGATGCATATCATGCAGTGTTCCATTGTCATATAAATCAGCAATCCCATTGTCATACAGATATTTAAAATAATGATTCTCAAGAGGATCACCTCTTAAGCAGTCTGTCATATCACAATAACGTATATATTCAAAGCCTTCCCTGTCCCATTCACCTATCATATGGGATTTACCAATAAGTGCAGTCTGGTACCCTGCTCTTCTGAATACAGCTCCCAAAGTGTTTTCATTTCTCTCACCAAACTCATATATATCATTTGCATAAATTCCATGGGTATGGGGATATTGTCCCGTAATAAAGGAGCATCTTGATGGAGCGCATATTGGGTAATTGCAAAAAGCTTTGTTAAATAGCACTCCTTTTTCGACCAGGTTATCTAGCACCGGGGTTTTTACCTGGGCACCTAAAGCTCCCAGACAATTTGCATTAAACTGATCTGCCATTATATATAAAACATTTGGTTTTTTCATTGTGCACGCCTTTCCTTTCTAACCCTTAATTGCTCCTATCATAATTCCTTTGACAAAGTACTTTTGAAGAAACGGATATACAAGAACAATGGGAACTACAGCCACAACAATGGTGGCATACTTTACAACTTCACCAACATAAGCCTTATCTGCCCCACCTACATCGGTTATCATATTATCCGTACTGTTTGAAATAATTATCTCTCGCAAAACCAATTGCAAAGGATATAAATTTCTGTTCATTAAAAATACCATTGCATGAAACCATGAATTCCAGTGACTTACACTGTAGAACAGTATCATAACTGCTATTACCGGCATGGAGAGCGGTATAATAATTTTATATAAAATAATAAAGTCATTTGCACCATCTATCTTTGCTGATTCCTCCATACTCTCAGGTATACCCATAAAATACGTCCGCATTACTATAAGATTCCATGTGGTTATAGCCGATGGTAAAATTAGCGCTAACCTGTTGTTATAGAGTCCTAGATTTCTTACCAGCAAAAACAGGGGAATAAGCCCTCCGTGAAAGAACATTGTAAAAACCACTAATTTCATAATAAGAGGCTTCCAATAGACATTTTTTTTTGATAATCCATAAGCCCCCATTGTTGTTAATACCATATTAATAAAGGTGCCGACAACTACATAGAAGATAGTATTGCCATAGCCTATTGCTATCATTTTATTTTTAAATACAAGCTTATATCCTTCGAAACTTAAACCTAATGGTTTCCACATAATACCCTGATGACGGAAAAGGTCCGCAGGGTTACTAAGTGATGCAAATAGTACATATAAAAAAGGATACAGTGTTATTGTCATTATAATAATCATAAAAACTACATTAACTAAATCAAAAACCCTTTCACCAATGCTTCTTCTAATATTCAAAAAGCTCACCCCTTACCACAAACTGGTTTCATTTAATAGTCTGCTGATTCTGTTGGCTGAAACTACCAGCAAGTAATTTATTACTGAGTTAAACAATCCTATTGCCGTGCTGAAGCTGTAATTTTTCTCCAGAAGTCCCTGACGGTAGACCAGTGTGGAAATTACATCGGCTGTCTCATAGGTAATTGGGTTATAAAGCAAAATGATTTTTTCATATCCTATACTCATCATGCGACCTATTCTGAGAATTAACATAATTACAATGGTAGGCATGATTCCCGGCAGTGTTATATGCAACATTTTTCTCCACCGTCCTGCACCATCAATGGTTGCTGATTCGTATAGCTGCAAATCTATACTAGTTAATGCAGCAATATATATTATTGACTCCCAACCAAAATTCTGCCATATATTTGTGCTAACAAAAATTGTTCTGAACAGGTTTGCCTGCATCAGAAGATTAGCTTTCTTGCCTCCAAACAAATCAATAATTTGATTAAGGAGTCCGTCCTTCATCGTAAAATCAATTATAATTCCGCAGATTACCATTACCGATATAAAGTGAGGAAGATAAGAAACTGTCTGTACTGTTTTTTTAAGCACCTTGCTTCGTAACTCATTTAGCAGTATTGCAAACACAATAGGTATAGGAAATCCAAAAATTATTTGATATATGTTTATCAAAATTGTATTTCTCAAAACCCTGCTAAAAAAGAAACTGTTAAAAAAGCTTTGAAAATGTTTAAACCCTACCCATTTGCTTTCGAAAAATCCTCTTGTGACATTATAATCCTTAAAAGCTATAATTGCTCCGTACATTGGACCATAATGAAATATTATATAGTACAAAACAAGTGGCAGCAACATAATATATATGTACTTGTTTCTAAAAAAGTCTTTTGCTAGCATTTGGCCAAATCCTTGTTTTTTGCTTATTGTACGATTTTTTGCCTGCATTAATTCTGCCATTTTGATCCCTCATAATTCATCTTTTAATGTTTTTTAAAAGGTGCCGGTCTGAGAATATATCCCAGACCTTGACACCTTAACAACTAATATTATTATCTTTTATTATATCTTTCCATCGCTGCCTGATTAATCTCTATTACTTCGTCGATTCCCATCTTCTCAATGTTTTCAACATACTTGTCAAAGTTAGTTAAAGGTTCAATCCCCAGAATAAACTTTGTAAGCATTTCAGTAACATAAGCATTAGCCTGACCAAGAACAGATGTTGCCTTTGCGCTTTCATCTTCAGTTAAAGTAACCTCAGGGAAAATAATAGAAATGTCAGCACCATCCCATATTTCATGGGCACGCGCCTGTTGTGGCCAGAACCATGAAGTCTGCTGAGCAGCTTTAGGATCCTTATTCATTGGGAATGGAATACCAGACATACAGTACATGGCAACTGCATTTGCAAGTGGCAGACCGTCTGGGTTATTTAAAATAGCATCGGTATATATAGACTCACCATTTACAAAAGTATAGCTTTCATTTTCAATACCGAAATTAGCAAGCATATGACCTTCTTCGCTATAGATAAAGTCTAGGAAGCGTACTGCTTCTACAGGTGTCTTGCATGCTGTGGTCACAGCTGCTCCCCCGCCGGACATCATGCGGATATAATCCTTATGTGTTGTATAAGGCTTTCCCGCAGGACCTACAAACCATGGTAATGCAACAAGGTCAAATGTTGTATTTGAGTCTTTCATTAAATCAAGAAAAGTACCCATAGCTCCACCGGCAAATCCTAGGAAAAATCCTCCCTGATCCCCGGTTACCTTCGCATTAAAAATTTTTCCGTCAGTAGCTGGAAATTCTTGGTCAATCAGCTCCTCAGTATACCATTCGTTCATAGTGGACAAGAAATCTTTATAAGCAGGCTCTATGGGTCCGAATTTCACCTTGTCGTTATCCACATAAAAATCAATGTTTATCCCCCATGCACTAAGTAAAAATCTGAATGCATTATCCTTTGCACTAACAAATGGAAGTTCATCGTTGGGATCGCCATTATTGTTCGCATCCTTTTCCTTGAACTCCTTTAACGTTACATAAAGCTCATCAATTGTTTCAGGCTCTTTAAGTCCCAGGTTATCAAGCCAGTCTTTTCTAATAATCGGACCGAACATTCTATGCCATTTTCCTGTTTCTTCATTGATTCTTGCAGCCGGAAACTGGAACATGGTGCCGTCATCCAGTATTATCTGTTTATGGAGCTCAGGAGAATCATCTAGTATTTTCTTTAAATTAGGAGCATAATTATTTATTAAATCATTTAATTTAATTATAATCTCATCACTTAAAAATCTTGTAGGTCCTCCTTTTTCTTGCAAAAAGTTCCATATAATTATATCAGGTAGTTCTTTTGATGCCAGCATAAGATTAAACTGCTCAACCTCCTGACCTACTGCAGGATGCATCCAGCTAGTTTTAATTCCAGTAATCTCTTCTATTTTCTTAATAGCTTTTATATCACCATAGCTTTGAAGAGTACTTGCCACCTTGCCGTTTAATGCACTGAATATTTTGAGCTCAAGGGGTTCACTAACAATAGGCATTCCGGTTTGATTCACCGGTGCTGTGCTGCCACTGCCCTGTCCGCTTTCAGTAGCTCCTGTTACATTACCGCCGTCCTTCACACATCCTGTGAATATGGCTACCGATAAAGCTAAAGCTATAATCAATATTACCTTGCTATATTTCTGTTTATTTGCCATTTCAGTCTTCCTTTCATTATTTAAATTGTCCTAAATTAATTATACTGCAGGCTGTACATCATATAAATATTCTAAACCTCTGATGTATAGCCGGATTTTAATAATTACTGTAAGTTTGAACTATTGGCCACTGTTAAGCCTTGCTTCTGCTGCCTCATAAGCCTTCTGGAATACCGGCAATATTTCGTCATAAACAGCCTGGGTATGATGGTCAGCTGATGAATTCCACAGCATTATTTTTCTGATACCTTTTTCAGCTAATCCTACTAACATACGTTCATATTCATCCGGAGTAAAATGTCTTCCTCCAGATGAACCATAGTTTGGCGGTGCAATCCATGGAATAATATTCTCTACTGATCCATATGTTTGAATCAACTCATCAACAATACCCAGTGCATAGTCTGCTTTATCTCCTTCCCATATTGGTGACCCATATAAAGCAGGTGCCGCTACAGGACCTACACCATTGGTTGTATTTCCAACTTCCGGTACCAATTCCTGAATTTTTCTGATTACCTCTGCTTCTGCTTCGGACATATTCATTATACCTACTTTTAACTCATCAAGTTTGAACAGTTGCTTCATACCCGGTCTTCCATAATCGCAAGGTGTAAGATGCGGATAGTATTCTAATGCTGGCTCGGTGTATACTTTGTTTATAACCTCAGGTCGATAGTAATGTCCTATCGCCAATAAATTTGTAACCGCCAGCTGGCTATCAGTAGTTCCAAGATTTGCATCAGAATATATGCTGTCATTTGGTCCTCCGATTTCTGATTGGTCTAAAATCAGGTTACCGGTTATTCCTAGTCCTAAAATAGGCTCCGTATTCCACCTGGGATCCAGTACCATGTTTTTGAAAGCATCTGTAAATGCAAAGTTAGCAACATATGGTGCAAACCTGGTTTCATGATCTAAAAGCCAGTGATCCAATCTAACTTCTTTTTCTATCAACCGTTTTAATAATCTTTCCGTATAATCCTTCCAATGGGCTATTCCATTATCAGGCCAGAGTGTAGGTGTTCCATGTTCATTAAAATCTTCAATGAACGACAATACATTTTCTCCGGTCCACTTTTTATAAGTTCCAAAAATATCTTGCAAATGTATCCATATCGGCTGATCAGCAGGTCGTTTAGCTACTTCGGCAGCAACTATATCTGCCAGAGCTTCAGGTGATAACGGAGATACTACCCCTACTTCAGGATCATAGGAATTCGGGTTATATTGAGGCAGTTTATAGTTTACCATTGGGAATATCCAGTCGGGTGTTTCTGTATTCAGTGGTGACCATACCCCTATCTGTAGTGGCGCATTAGTTATATGGCTATTGGTTTTTAGTGAAAGTGGGAACTCTACAACATCAGCCAAAGGTATCATATCCTCCATATTATTCCAGACAAAAACCTTGATTTTATAGCCCTCTGTATCCTCCGGCAGTTCAAACCCTGCAGTAAACACTTCAGTCTGATCCATTTCAAGAGTCTTTTGCAAATAGGTCAAATTCTTCACTGCATTGCCCTGATCATAAAGAGCCACTATCAAACACGATGAAGTATCAATATCTTTGTTTTTGGTTATACTGATACTTGCTTTTATAAAACTGCTGCCCTTTAAAGTATATACTCTCTCACCGCTGATATCGGTAAATATCGGGGTTCCCACAGTAAAATCATCAAGCTGCTCCACAGTAAAGGTTAATACATTAGAAGTAAGCTCAATATTTCCTCCGCGAACCTCTGCATATATTTCCACAGCGCCCGGGTTTACTCCATATATAGTTTTACCAACTATTACTGCCACATTAGTGTCTGAGCTGAAATACTCAATCTCAAGTTCTTCGCACGTGGTTAAATCAATTCCTGAAACTCCGTCCACTGTCCCGGTAATATTAAACGAAATTGATTTACCAGCATATAAATCGGAACTATCTGCAGAAAGAACAACATTTGAAAATACTACATCATTAGATACCGAATAGTTAATATAATATACCTGCGTAGTTTTTCTGTCCTCTGCAATACCTACAAGTACTGTTGTTCCTGGCAAATCTTCACCGGGCATTATATATACCTGGGCTCGGTTATTAGCCGGAATTCCGGTAATCTCTGGTACCTGCGTACTATCCCTTGGAAGATCTACATCATAGGTATTGACATCAGGTGAAAAACCACTATAGGTATCACCGTTAACTGTCATGCTGTTTATTCTGGCATCACTGCTTTCCTCAGCTGTGCCCGACTCTCCGGTTACCTTGATATAATCAATAAATAATGCTCCTCTTCTCGAATTTAAGAATTCTCTGGGCTTGATTATTATCCGATCAACTACATCAGGTCCCGGACGCATAGCTTCACTTCCCCATAATTCTCCATTTACATAGAATTCATACATCCCCAGATCTGTATCCATAACCAATTTAATTTCATACCATTCATTTGCATAGTAGTCTCGTTGAGTCGTTACACCACTTTGGCATATCAACCTTGCAGTGTTTCTGAACCAGATATTTACCAGTGATGAAAAGTTGTCATATGTGTTTTCATCCCCAATAAACAGCTCCATGGTTAAAGTTGTTACTGTTGGCAATATCTTTGTCTCAAGAGTTATTCGCCCTGTCAGAGGTGAAAACACCTTTGTTAAAAGAATCGGGCCTGGCGCACTCAATTCATATTTTAAGCACTTGTTTTCGCTGTCGGGTGCACTCTGCACAGAAATATCTCCATAGGTTTTTGAACCATCTCCAATACTGATTTCATACCCTGCCGGCGGACTGCCAATTATTTCATCTTCATATGTGTCATATACCACATCCACCACAGTAAATTCTTCTTTTATTCTATTACTGTCAAACTCGTCAAGTGCCGCACTCAAAGCAGTAAAAGCTTGATTCAGTTCCTCCTGCATTGAAGCTGGATTATTATATACTGCTTTGGCATTATCGATTGCAGCTTTGAAGATTTCTTTTGAGCCGGGCTGATAACAACCAAAGTCTTCACCTTCCGATGCGGTTGCATGTATTGCTGTTGCGCCTAATAATTCATCCATATAATCTTCCATACTCATACCTTCATCCCCGTTTGCAGCTACCGGGACGATAGAAAAGATATTTACCAGCATGGAGCATATCAGAATGAATAGCATAGATTTCCTCACTCTTTTTTCTTTATGCATTACTTTTTGCCTCCTTTCAATTGTGTTTCTCCTTGATACAGTAAGAATTCAAATAGTTTTGAATCGCAATTATGCTTTGAAAAACTCGTAGTTGAATTAAAACTATTTTGATGAATTAGTAAATCACTTACGATGAATTTATCATTTAATCACCTCCAATCAATATAAACGCAATAACATTTTAGATTGCTAAATGCTCTTTCAATGAGCTCTTTTTGACAAATTCTTTAAAAAGATGCATATGCTAAAGCTTCTGTTATAACTAAAACCCTGACATAATAAAATCTAATATCCTGTGCATGAGTACAGCTACCTCTGCTCTTGTTGCATTCCCCAGTGGATTAATGAGGTGGTTGTATCCCACTACAAGCTTTGTCTTCACCAATGCCGCCATACCTTCAACAGCATAATCTGCTATATCCCATCTGTCCGAAAATGCTTCAAGATCTTTCACTGTCTCCACAGCATCAAGCTTATTCAACATTTTCAGGATTCTTGCAGTAAGCACCATCATATCCTGCCGGGTAATTGCCTTCTCAGGATTAAATCTGTTATCCCCGGTTCCTTGTACTATCCCCAGCTTCTTTGCAATACCAACTGCTTCATAGTAATAGTCATCCTTCTTTACATCATCAAAGTTATCTTCAATTTTTGCTGTCAATCCTAAAGCTCTTACCATGAGAACAGTATAATCTGCTCTTTTAATATTCAGTGATGGAGCAAATTTGTTTTCACCGATTCCAACTATGGCACCTCTTGATGCCAGTTCCTCTATCTGTGCTTTTGCCCACTCATAATCAGAAATATCCTCAAATGTTTTAAAAACAAATGCTATTGCATATCTACTGAAGTGAGTAACCGTAAAGCTTACCATTCCTGTTGCTGCATCATACCTTCCATTAGGTACAGCTATGGCATTTCCCTGTCCGTCTATATACCAAACCGCTATGTGTCCCAGATTTTTAAGCTCTTCATCAGTCGGACTATAAGGTATTGACACTATAACCGGTGCCTCAGGATTATTCCATTCAACTGCTTTTCCATCTACTTTTAAGCTTAGTTCAATTACAGGTCTGTCACCTATTGCTTTCTTTACCTCTTCCGAAAGGTCTTTCGGGTCTGCTTCAGCTACTGTTAGTGTAACGTCAACATCTTCTCCCATTTCACTTCCACTAAGCATGTTTCCAGGAACTGTCAGAACTGCTTTGTCGGTTCTTACTTCTATCTTTTTAGATAACTCAATTTCTGTTAACATGATCCCCGGTAGCACTATTTCATAACCATTTGCCTCACCAACAGCGGATATATCTATGGCTATAGTCTTTGCACCGCTATTATCCGCTTTAGCGCTATCAAAAGCCTTAGTCAGCACATCCAGCCCAATATTGGCTGCAGCAGTTGCGTTAGCATTATCCAACACAGACTCTGCAATTATTTTAACTTCACCTGATTTTTCATCTATGAATATTTGAGGTTTGACAGGGGCTCCGCTATCATCGGGATCTTCGTCTCCGGGCTCTTCATCTCCGGGCTCTTCATCTCCGGGCTCTTCATCTCCGGGTTCTTCATCTCCGGGCTCTTCATCTCCTGGCTCTTCATCTCCGGGCTCTTCATCTCCGGGCTCTTCATCTCCGGGCTCTTCATCTCCGGGTTCTTCATCTCCGGGCTCTTCATCTCCGGGTTCTTCGTCTCCTGGCTCTTCGTCTCCGGGCTCTTCGTCCTCAGGTTCATCCACAATAACTTTCACTACTGCTACCTTATTTTCGGAATTAATTACATTAGCTGGAAGATTAATAAGAGTTCCGGTAAATGTGTATTCCTCGGCTTTATTTCCGTCATATACCGGATTTCCATTATCCCAGGTCACACCTGCAACAGCTTTGCTGCTGTCATCTAAAGTTACCTCTACTTGCGCAGGCAAGCCTACACCTTGCTTTGCTGTCCCATATGCTACAGATATGTCTGACAATGAAGCAACCTCAATGATTTCTTTTTCCTGTGAAACAGGCTGCTCATATTTAAAGGTTGTCTCTTTAGGGCTGTCTATACCAGCACCACCGGCACGCACAGTATATGTTCCTTCCGAAGCTTCATCCAGCATGTAGGAAAATTGATATATTCCATTTGACCCGCTGGTAGTCTGATCAATATAATCGGTACCACCCGAAGGGTTTACTACAAGCACGGTAACATGCTGACCCTCACCGGATGTGACGCTTCCTGTTATTGTCACTACCCTTGTAGTGTTATTGACCGACACATCAACTGTTATTGACGCAGGTGCCTTCGGTGTGCCTGTCACAGTAAGCCCGTCCGATTCATTCCCTGTAGTATCTACAGTCCTTATTACAAATGCATAGGCTGTCTCATTTACAAGATCTGTTATACCAGTCTTTTGAACTCCTTTAACTATTGTCCGTATTAAAGCTTCGCCTTCATATATTCTTACTTCCTGAAAGTCTTCATCGACAGGATCAATCCATGTTATTGTCAGCCTGCTGTTTCCTTCGGTAACTACTATTCCCGCAACTTCTCCGGGAGGTATAACATCAGGTACAGGTATTTGCTCTTCCACAATAACCCTCACTACCGCTAACTTATTATCAGGATTAATTACATTAGCTGGAAGATTAATAAGGGTTCCAGTAAATGTGTATTCACCAGCATCATTTCCGTCATATGTCGGGTTTCCATTATCCCAGGTCACACCTGCAGCGGCTTTGCTGCTGTCATCTAAAGTTACCTCTACTTGCGCAGGCAAGCCTGCATCACCCTTTGCTGTCCCATATGCAACAGCTATATCTGACAATGAAGCAACCCCAATGATTTCTTTTTCCTGTGAAACAGGCAGCTCATATTTAAAGGTTGTCTCTTTAGGGCTGTCTATACCGGTACCACCAGCACGGACAGTATATGTTCCTTCCAAAGCTTCATCCAGTATGTAGGAAAATTGATATATTCCATTTAATCCGCTGGTAGTCTGGTCAATATAATCGGTACCGCCCGAAGGGTTTATTACAAGCACGGTAACATGCTGACCCTCACCGGATGAAATTTGCCCCGCTATCATAACTTTCCCTGTAGAATTGTTAACCAATGCATTTACAGTAATAGAACTGCTTGCATAGGATATGCTTGTAACTACCATTAACAAGACAATAACAATTGCCAAGCTCCTGAATATCTGTCCTCTTCCCATTTCATTCTCATCCCCTCTCATTTAATAGTTGAAGTCTGACGATTTTAATTCTTGAAATATAACTCTGATACTTGCCATTGCAGCACTAATACTACAGCATAGATTATATACACATGGCTTTCTGAGTGTACATAGCCGATATTTATAGATTGTTTTCCATTACTTTGAAAGTGAATCACCTGTTCTTAAGATGAATTGTTTATTTCAACGAACACATCAAATCTCAAGGCATCTAGCCCCTCGATTTGATGTGTGGACTCCGCTTAAAACACTAAATAAGTACTACAGCAAAAACTACTGAGTTGTTCATGCGGAAATACTTTTTAAAGAATTTGCAATTATTTCTGCGCAGTGCGTAAATATTGATAAAATAATAATAGTTACATTAAAAGCCCCACCTATAGAAGTGGAGCTCTTAAAAACCATTTATTAAAATGCTTTAAGAATTGAACACTGAAGTCTAATTGCCCCAATATAGGCCATAGTGTGCGATTACTTGTTTACCTTCACAAAATTTGTTGTACTCACTGCTTAAGCCTTCACTGTTCAACATTGATAACTGATGTTTATCTGATAGAGGAAATGCAACTAAAAAATCCTTCTGCCAGTCTCTATTTTTATTTGACAAGCCGTTTTGCACTTCCGGTATCATATCCCGTGCTTCCATGCGAACGCCTTTAGCTATTACCATAAAATCAATAACTGCTTTTAAGCACTCACTTTCAATTCCAGCATACTCGAGGTTCCCTGATAAGTTTTTCTGCTCGTTTTTGTCTGCTTCTTTATCAAACAATTCACTCTGTCCTGTAAAAGGATAATAACAATAGCGGTACCTTTTATTTTCTACAATCTTTGCGCTGTCACAAAACTCACTATAATTCCATTCGCGTGCATTGTCTGTTAATTCATCAGCCAAGTCAAGTAATGAGCGGGAGTAGCCTATTCCCCTTTTATCTCCAGCTATATCCAGAACAGTACCAGGTATATCAATGTTTCCCACAAGATTTTTTGAGCGCTTTCTATTTTCTATCCTAGGGTGATTTGAAACAATCATTGGAACCTCAAGCTGCCCTCTATATGGAAACGGCCCTTTATAATGCATTTCTAAATCCCCGGCAAGCTCACCATGATCTGCAGAAAAAATAATAGTAGTATTATCATAAACATTTTTATCGGATAACAGCTCCAGTATCCTGCCTATCTCCATATCTATTGCAACGATTTGCTCTGCATATCTTGTTCTTATCGTCATCACATCTTCACTTGTAAGCTCATCAATTCCCATATAATCAGCCTTGAATATGGTACTTCTGTATTTTACTAATGCCGGTCTGTTAGTGTCTTTCAGTTCAATGGGTTTTGGCAGTTTTTCCACATCAACTGTTCCTCTATATTCAATAGGAGGATCGATAGGAATGTGTGGTCCCTGAAAAGAGATCCATGCAAAAAAAGGTTTGTCCGCATTGTTTTCAATGCTGTTGCCAATAAACTCAATTGCCTTATCTGCAATCCAATGCTCATAATACTCTTCCTTGCTGTAATTAAAATGCAATTTTATACTGTCATAGTTGAACACGTTTTTTACTTCGGGGTGCCTTTCCTTTAACCATAGGAAGTACTCTTCCTGTTCCCCAAATCTGTTTTCCTCCATCAAATTAGCATACTGAAAGCCTTTTGTATCTTTCATTGGAAAGTGATGAAGCTTCCCAAAAGCTCCTGTTATATAATCCAGTTCATTCATCCTTTGCGGTAAATATTCCATGCCATCACGAAAGGGCATGTCATTTGCCCAAACTCCATGATCTGAAACATAACGACCTGTCATCATACTCGCACGGGCAGGCGCACACACGGGAGCCTGAGTTATGGCATTTTCAAAGACCACACCCCTTTTTGCGAGTTTATCAATATTAGGCGTAGGAACTGCATCACAACCATAAGCATGCAAAAAATCTTTTCTTAACTGATCACATAGAATCACTATAATATTTCTTTTTATCATTTTTAAACCTCACTTTTGGTTCTTCCAATTATCGGTACAGCAATTACTTATGAATTTATCCTTTAAAAAATAAATGCATTTAAGTGTTGCAATTATTTTTAAAAACGCGTTAATGCCACTTGATTAATGTAAGTATTACTATGATTACTACTCCATAAGTATATTAGTTGAACTTCACATACAATAAATGGTGTCTGAACAATTTAATCGGCAGTATATATTGTATGTTAAGTTCAACTTACTTTTTCGGGAACAATCTTACTGTAATATTATTCAATTACTATAATCTGGTGTCCCCGCACCTCAGGTACCTTTACATAAACCTTACCATCCTGATAACAAAAATCAAGACTCCTATTTTCCGGCGCACAATAAACAGCTTTGGGTAATTTTTGAATTTGAATTTTTAACTCAATATTATATAGCGGAATTATGTCTTCAATTGTATCAATGGAATCATACCTGCGCTCAGGAATATAGTGAAGCATATGCAATACATACCTGTCTTTTTCAGGCTGGTAACTTAGATTAACCTGTGCTGTTGTAGGTGCATTTGTGCATACAATACTGTCACCGATAAGTGAATGAATACTGTTTATAACAAGTTGTTTGTATGCATTCATACCATGTTTGCTATACATTGAAAATATTGGATGGGAGAAATATATGATATTGTCCATCCTAACAATAGCCGCATCTCCGCTATCCTTTTCAACCGGAGTCTGAAAATGCGAACAAAAGTGCTTATAGTTTCTGTTAAAGTATGGATTCCATATTGACGCTAGTTTTTCTGCTTTTCCTGAATATCCTGCCTTCAACCCTCTCTCATATAAAACATATTCAGTATCATAAATTCCTTTTGAAAGCTTTACTCCTGCTACAATATAATTGGGACAATACTCTGATTCACCCAGTATTAAAAGACCGGTATCCTCCAGCAAAAACCGGTTAATTTCCGGACTGACTGCTGATTTATAAGAAAGCAGCAAATGTCCGCCTTTTTTTATATAGCTTTCAAGTTTTTCTTTTAAGGAATCGTTTAGTGTGATTACATCCGGCAATATTATAAGCTGATATCGACCAAAATCAATTTTATCATCAATAATATCAAACATGAAATGCGATTCTGATAGCATTCTATACGCTCCCTTTATGGATGGATGAAGCTCTTCACTGCTTTCCTCAGCAGTTTCAGGAGTGTATAAACCAATTTGGCTGACCGGAACCAGGTTTTCACACCATTCTTCCCTCTCTTTAACCTTTTTATATACACTACCTATCAAATCATATGTAGCTTTGTTAATATAACCTGACGGATGCAGCTGATCTCCTATAGAGCATTTTGCTCCGTTTGCCAAAGCTCTGAAGCACTCATACTCAAGTGCAGGTTGGTTTTTAAACCCACCGAAATCAGCCCATGACTTGTGAAACCTTCCAGTCATCCCCAAATACTCCTTGCCAAGGTTTTTTGCATATGCAACAGTAATGGGGAAATGATCATACCCCCATTTTCCACCTGGCAAAGACTCAAGTTCCAGATGAGAATAGCAGTCAAGACTTTTTCTGATTTGAGGTCCAACATGCCCTGAGTTAAAAAATATAGTACAGTTGGGATTATAGCTTCTCACAAGTGCACTTATTTTTTTCTTAAAGCCCTCAGCAACCTTAGCGGCAAAGCCTTTTCTATCCAGTATAGATTCCGGATTAAGCCCATCCCTTTCCATACCTTCCATACAATATTTACAGCAGCACTGCTGCTGGTTAATAATGTCGAAGAAGAAGCCGTCAACATTATCCCCGAATTTTTCAAAAATCTCATCTATTTGTTCTTCAATATATTCTACATACGGTGTATTCAGACACAGTATTTTCCATTGAGTATCAAATGGACCTGCACCATACGACTTACCGCCAGAATCCAGCTGAAGCCATTCAGAATGCCTTTTTGCCATGAATTCATCGAATTGAACACTAATATAGATAGGTACGCGGATTCCTTCAGCGTGACATGCTTCTATCTGCTCTCTAAGCAAATCTTTTGATAAACCGGGGTGATGTGCCGGAAATTTGGTGTCGTAATAAATCATACCATGATGACACTTCGCAAAACACGTAACTGAGTTAACGTGCGCATCTTTTAAAACCTTTACAAATTCCCTGGAGTTGAATCTCTCTCCGACATTTATTATTTTCTCCGAAGTGTGAAAATCTAGGTGAACTTGCCTAAACTGTAAACTTTTCAATATGATCCCTCCATTTTTAAAAACCTATAATTCTACAGCTAAAAATTCATTAATTTCATTGTATATAACGCACCTGCTTGAAATTAAGACACCACTTTAAATCTCTAATTTCAGGCAGGATTGATTCGAATTTTTCGCTGTATTAATAATTAAAGATAATCATTCAGAAAACTCTTTATTCCAAAGGTATTGATTCACGATATTGCCCTGGGGTAATGCCTTCATATTTTTTAAATGCACGAATAAAAATGGAACTATTGGTATAACCAATAACTTCCGCAATGGCTGATACTGAAAAGTATGACTGGAGCAGTAGTCTTTTCGCCTCATTTATCCTGAGCTCATTAATGTACTCAGCAATATTTTTACCAACCTGCTCCTTAAAAAAGGTTGATAAATAGTTGGGTGTAATTTCTATTTCTTCAGCTATTGCAGTTAAACATATATTATTATCCATAAATTTATCATTGATATATGCAAGAATTCTATCTCTTAATTCTTCATTATGACTTTTTTTATTACTTCTTAAATACTCACATACATCCATTAAAATCTTATTGATGGTTTCTGACATCTCGTCAATTGTTCCACATTTTAATAAAGCAGTACCCGATTCAAATTCTTCGTTGAATCGGGCTAAGTATTCAACATTCATTTCGTTAATTAATTTAATAATTGTACTCATGATATCAAAGAACAGGCATCTGGCCAGCTCCATAGACAGCTTTCTGTTCACGAAATTTTCATCCAGAACTTTTTTCAGTATTGTTTTCGCTCTGTCAGCATCACCGACTTTTATTGTGTTAATCAACTGATATTCGGTATCAAGGGAATAAACATAAATATTGTTTTCATAGGGTATTTGGTCAATGGAGATAATACTGCTTTTCCCCTTTATCATTTTGTATTCCTTCGCTCTGCGAGCATCTTTATATGATTCTGTTATGCCACCTAGTCCTTCACACAAGCTACCAATACCTACACTTACAAAAATAGAGTAGGTGGTGCTTAAAGTATCGCGAATTTTCTTTGCAACCTCATTAATATGCAGATTAGAGTTATCTATATCCCTATCATAATTTAATATTACCGCTACTTCGTCCCAGTCTATGTCAACCGGGTATGCAATACTGCCTATATTGCCATATTTCTCGCATGTATCAGAGATTAATATTTTCACAAAGGATCTTTCATCAATTGAATCGCGAGATATAAATTTACTGCAATCATCTATCGTCACTAAAATAACACAGAAATTTTCATGACGGAAATGCATATTTATAAATTCTCCGTTAGATTTGATCAATACTTTACCTATATCGGTATTTCCCCTTAATAGCTGAGTAAGTACTGAAGTCCGTATAATTGGAGAATGCTCTTTTAATCTATCTCTGATTTTCTGGTTCTCCATTAAAGTTGCTGCAGTAACCTCATTTAGGAATACAATTTCGTTATTACTGTTGCTTGGCAAAATGCCAAATCTAGCTTTCAACTGCTCTACAATTTCTCTGATAGGTTTATAATTTCTTTTTGCCATCAGATACGCAACGATAAAACCAAGAAGTAGTCCTAATACGGTAATACCTACAATTATATTACGAATATTTTTAAGATCCCCCATAAATTCATCAATGGGCACAATAGATACATAAAGCCATGTACTATGTCGTGATGGAATATAAGACACAGCTATTTCCTCACCGTTTATGTGATCATAAAAATAGTTCTTGTCTGTGCCAGATGTTGCATTGTTCAAAAAATTGTAAGTATGTTTCTCATTTCCTATGGACATTATAATTTCATCTTTGTCTACTATGTAGAAAACACCTTTGTTAACCAGATTTATACCCTCAACAATACTCTTGAACCTCTGCATATCAATCTCAATACCCACAGTTCCCAAATAACTGGACTTTAACTGCAGCGGAAATGATTGATATATTGAAAGCACATCCTTATTGCCTGACTTAAATTGTAATGCTTGTGAAGATAAAATTTTCATATTTTGATATCGGCCAATCAGACTATACCATTCTTCATAGGTTAAGTCTTTATATGGAGTAATTTCATTGAAATAAAATTGCGGACTATATTTAGCACTATTATTTAGAATAATATCAGAATTTTTAAAGTATACAAATACCTGATATATTGAATTATTTATAGCTCCATGCTTAGAAAGCTCCTTCAAAATATTAGCCATTTTGTATATTTCATTATTGCCCATGGGATATTTATAATACGCAAATTCCTGAACTTTGGGGTTCAACGCAATGTCAAGCACAATACTGTCAATTGCTCGCAACTCCTCATCAATAATTTTTTGCGCTTGCTCCAGCATTGCCATATTATAGTTTTCTATATTGCTTTTTACTATTTCTGACGGCTTAAAATAGCACACCGCACCTATAACAACAGGTATTATTAACATACCTACGTATGAAATAAGGAAGGTAATAAAAATACTTTTCTTTCTACTGATGTAACGAGTAGTCTTCATATTTTCACCAGCTATTCTATAGGATATTTATATAAAGCTTCTACTTAAATTTTATCAAAACTTACGACTAATTGCACATATTTCTTTGCTTTCTTTATCAAAAAGCCATTGAACTACTCCTTCGGTCAATGAATAGACTTTTTAATATGTACTCTTTAAATCACTTAAATTAATATAATCATTTGAAAAACTGTAAATTCTTAATCTGAATTTTTTATGTTTTTTTCTTCTTGAAGTCTGATTTCACTATAATACAAGCTATGCTATTATTGAATAATCAACATTTAATATCTATGGTCTATTTTTAAGATTAGGTAGTTTTTCGTAAGTTTAGAGCACTCATCCTTAGAATTGCTTTATGTTATTGCTTGTCAAATTTTCTAAGATGACATAAAATAAATATATTCCAATAATACTCAAAATTTATAAATTATAAAAAATCTCATTTAAATATAATTCAGAAGGGAGGGTTTTCGCTAAGCATATTAATACTCTAATGAACTAATTAGTAATATTAAATTATGCTGGTACTACTCTTAATTACTTAGAGTAATTCACTCCAATTATTTATAATTATTTTTCCGACTTAGAAAAAGCATTATATTTTTTCGGAAGCGGTTACTACTATGTAGGAAAAGATATTTATTATTCTGATTTATTCATATGTTTAATATGCTTTGCGTAACAAAAGAAATGTCAAACAATAATAATTATGTTAACCGTCTTATCGGTAGACTGCCTAAAGTGGGTATCAGACCCGTAATTGATGCAAGACTAGGGGGGGTTCGTGAATCCTTAGAAGGTAAAACAATGCAGATGGCCAAAAGTGTCAAAAGATTAATTACTGAAAATTTGCGACATACTTGTGGGGCACCTGTTGAATGTATTATTTCAGACTCAACCATTGGAAGAGTTGCAGAAGCTGCCGCCTGCGATGACAAGTTTACCAAAGAAGGTGTAGCAGTATCAATTACAGTTACACCCTGTTGGTGCTATGGCAGTGAAACTATGGATATGAATCCATACATACCAAAAGCTGTCTGGGGGTTTAATGGTTCTGAAAGGCCAGGGGCAGTATACCTTGCAGCCGTTTTGGCGGCATATAACCAAAAAGGTCTTCCCGCCTTTTCTATATACGGAAAAGATGTACAGGAAGCTACTGATACCAACATACCCGAGGATGTAAAAGAAAAGCTGTTATCCTTTGCAAAAGCGGGCATTGCCGCAGCTACCATGCGCGGCAAATCTTACCTTTCAATGGGTGGTGTTTCAATGGGCATTGCGGGTTCTATTGTAAATGATAAGTTCTTTCAGGAATACTTAGGAATGCGTAATGAATATGTCGATATGAGTGAATTTAAAAGAAGGATGGATTTGAATATATACGACACAGAAGAATACAATAAAGCTTTTACTTGGGTTAAGCAAAACTGTAAAGAAGGTTCAGGTAATAGTGTGCAAAAACAAGCTTCACCAAGCGCCAAAGAAGCTGATTGGCAAAACGTGATCAAAATGTCTTTGATCGCAAGAGATCTAATGATAGGTAATCCAAGACTTAAACAACTGGGTTTTGGCGAGGAAGCATTAGGCTTTAATGCCATAGCAGCAGGTTTTCAGGGTCAGAGACAGTGGACTGACTACTTTCCTACCGGTGACTTCATGGAAACAATTTTAAACTCAAGCTTTGATTGGAATGGAATGCGCCAGCCCTTCATACTTGCAACTGAAAATGACAGCCTTAACGCTGTCTCAATGCTGTTTGGTCATCTTTTAACAAACACAGCATCAATTTTTGCAGATGTTAGAACTTTTTGGAGCCCCGACGCAATTGAACGTGTGACGGGCACCAAGCTGAAAGGCATGGGTGAAAATGGTCTAATTCATCTAATCAATTCAGGTGCTGCAGCACTAGACGGAACCGGCGAGCAAGAGATAGATAATAAACCCGCTGTGAAACCATTCTGGGATATAACCGAGCAAGAGGTCAAAAAGTGCTTGGATGCTACTCTATTTCAACCTGTTAATCATGAATATTTCATGGGCGGTGGATTTTCTACAGATTTTCTCACCAAAGGCAATATGCCAGCAACCATGATAAGGGTTAATCTTGTTAAAGGTATTGGACCTGTACTGCAGCTTGCAGAGGGGCATACTGTGGACATCTCAGAAAAAGTGCATGATATACTTGACAGACGTACTGATCCTACTTGGCCTACCACATGGTTTGCTCCTCTTCTGAATGGTAAAGGAGCTTTTAAGGATGTATATTCAGTTATGGCAAACTGGGGTGCAAATCACGCATCATTAAGTTATGGACATATCGGTGCTGACCTTATTACGCTTGCTTCAATGCTAAGAATTCCTGTATGTATGCATAACATAGCTGATGAGCGCATATTCAGACCTGCTACATGGTCTGCATTTGGCACAAAAGATTATGAAAGTGCAGACTTTAGAGCATGCACTGTGTTAGGACCGCTATATCGCTGATATCTGTTACAAGCGTTAAGGAAGCGATGGGACAATTCTCTCGCTTCCTTAATGTATATAATAGAAATAGATATAAATATAAAAGCTCCTTTAATACAATTATTCATTTTTTTCATTTGCCAATTCCAACACATCATTATATAGCTTTTTGCTTATTCTAATATTGTTACCGATTAAACCGTCTAGTAATGGTTTTAGCTTTTTAATTCGATTTTGCCTCTTTGCATCTAACAATATACCGAGTGTACCTGTAATATTAATTCCCATGCTTTCGGCAATACCCCTGGCTTTTTTTTCATCTATTAATAGTAAACCTGCCTTCATTGTATCAGCTAGTACAATAGCTTCGCTTTCACCAGTTCCAAGGTTGAGTTGTTTTTGAAGCAGTTTTACTGCAAATTCGTTTTCAACTTTAGTTACTTTTAAAAAAGTGCTTTTCTTAATTATCTCAGCTTCCCTACTCATTAAAGGATTACTTATTAGTTCATTATAAACAGCCTCTGGCAAAATGATTTCACCATACATGCTTTTGAGTAGTTCTAATATACCAATCTTAATCAGTGATATAATCGGTGTCGTATCTGACACAATCAACATTTACAACTATCCCTCCATTACTTTACTTGCATTATCAGCATCTCTTTTGACTTCTTCTATATCATAATCAAAATACGGGATATCCAGCTTACCTAAGCTGGTTATAAGTGATAACTTGTCTGTTTCTAAAATCTCTGCAGCTTTACCAAAAGATATTTTACCCTCTTTGATCAACTCATAAAGCATTAGCTCTCTAACCTTTTTTTGATATTCCGGATCATTTATATCCACATATCCAGTTAAAGCTTCAGGAACCTCAAATTCTATCTTTATTGTATTCATATCATCACTCCTTTGTTTTTACTCGTGCTTAAATCCACGCCCCCTATGCGGAGAGCAACCTCTTTTTCATGATATTATTATATCATGAATTTCAAAAAAATCACATGATATAGTAGCGCATGCGCATTTTTCCACAATAGCAAAAAACTTGCGCGAACCTAAAACCGATGGAGGTACTTCCCTTCAATTTCCTGGAACAACATACCATGTTTACCATTGGGCCTATACGTGCGGCGGTGATGCACAAAAAAATTTATGTGTCAAGAGAAATGTCAAAACAATAATAATTATGTTTACACTATATTTGGGGAATAATTTCCAATATGTTGTTACCAGATTACGATTTGCTCACCCAGTTTACAATCGTAAAACAGACCTGATCTTGCTTCTAGCATCATAGTGGCACCTTTTACCGCGGTTATAATTCTCCCTGGCTTTAGCCCCTCTATTTTCTTGACAATTTCCAAATCCTCATTAACGAAAATCACGTCAATTTCAAATCTCATAAAAAAAGTATGAATACTGTTACATGGTTTTAAAAGAATAGCGTCATAATGAGGTTTTTTTCGAAACATATATCCTAAAAATCTTTTTAGGAAAGTATCTGCGATATATACATCTGCTATTTTATTTGATTCATAAATTAAATTTTTTGTCATATCCTCATCCTTTAGTAAAAAGTCCCCTTTTAAATCGCACGCCTCAGAAAAAAAGGCAGCAACTGCTCTTTTTTAAATCATATACAAAATAGAATGGCTTTCTTACGAGCCAAAAAACCCCATTATCTGGATAACAGCAGGACCTAATATTATAATAAAAATAGTAGGGAAAATAAAAAATATCAATGGGAATAACATTTTTACTGGAGCTTTCATAGCTTTTTCTCTTGCTGCCTGTTTCCTACGTTCTCTCATTTCTGCAGCTTCTATCCTTAAGATCTTGCCTAATCCTACACCAAGTTCATCGGATTGTATTATAGAGGTTACAAACATAGTCAATTCCTTTACATCACATCTATCACCCATATTTTTCAATGCTATTTTACGCTCTATTCCCATTCTAATTTCTTTAAGACTTTTTGCAAACTCATCACATAATTCGCCACTTATATTACTCACTACTTTTGCCATTGCTCCATCAAAAGATAAGCCGGCTTCAACACTAACAGTTATCAAATCCAGGGTAAAAGGCAAGTCTTTTAAAATTTGTTTCTTTCTGGTTTCAACTTTTCTGGACAAATAGAAGTTAAAAAAGAAATTCATGTATAGCATAGTAATAGCCATTAGGGCGAAGGTCTTCAATGCATCTTTACTAACTATATATGATAGCAAGCCTATTAAAGCTGACATAACAAATGTAAACATACTTTTTAAGTATAACCATTGCTCTTTTGTCCTTTTTTTCAGCAATCCAGCTCTTTCCAGTTTATTTGTAAACTTCTCCAATGTACGTACTGGTGTTAGTTTTAATAAAGAATACCTGTAGACACTAAATAAAAGTACGCGCAATGTCTCAAGTAAATGCATATCATTATTATCCTGTTTTTTGTCATCAATATCTTTTAATTCAATAATCCTTTTCTCTATTTGAATTCTGTTTTTAAGCAAACCGAAAAACACCACATAAATTAATAAAAAAACAGCTACAAATAATATCAATATTATAAAAAACAGCAATCTTTTTACCTCCATTTGTTTTTACCTATTACTAAAGCATTAACTCTTAAATAATCTCAACTTATAACTCATATTAAAGTATTCTAGGTTATCTTTTGTCAAGCACATGAGTGATGATAAATAAATGAAACTAACGCTGTTGTACTGTTAACCTTCCCCAATACTGCACCTTTTTTAGGCGCTATTACATTTCAATATTAACAATTTTCTTTATCATGAAAAACCCAAATATTTCACTAATAATTCCTGCAGCTATCATGGCTATACCGATAGGTGTAGTAAATAGAAGAAGCATATACTCTTGGTTCAAAACAAAAAATGTTAAACACAAAAAAACAGGTAGTAGCATAACAACAATCCCTGATAATCTGCCTTGTGCTGTCAGTGTTTTAAGTTCGTTTTTTATCTTTTGACGTTCTCTAATTGTTTCAGAGATGTTGTCTAAAACACCTGCCAAATTACCTCCAATATCTTTTTGTATCAATATAACATTAATTATTAATTTTAAATCTTCCGATTCCATTCGGTAAGACAAATTCATCAGTGCATTTTCTTCAGATATGCCAAGACTCATTTCTTTTAAAAGTTTCTTAAATTCCTTAGACAAAGGCTCCTTTGTTTCTTCTGCTACTATTGATAGTGATTGTAAAAATGAGCAGCCTGCTTTTAATGAATTGGACATTATAATAATCCCTTCGCTCAGCTGACTGTCAAATTGCTTGACTCTCTCCCTTTTTTTATAGGTGATAAACATTTTTGGTATTTTCCAAGCTAAAAGAGACATTAAAATTGAGAACATTAAGTTGCCTGTTATAACATGAAGAAGAAAAGCATTAGCTAGTGATAATATTAGATTTATTATTATTAATTCTTGCACAGTAATAGATATATCAGCCTTTATAAGCTCAGTTCTAATTCTTTTAGTCCACTTTAAATTCACAACTACATTTGGGACAAGATTAGATAGTAACTTCAAAAGACCGGGACTCTTTTTATTATTTTCATACTTTTCTAAAATATTATCATCACGATTAAAATGTTTTATTTTTTCAATAGGCTTATCCTTATTAAAAACAATGGAAAACAAAGCACCTATGAACAACCAAATACATAAAAATGATAATATAGCTGTGATATATAGCATCTTAGTCTCACCTACATTCTGTTTTAAGAATTTTCAACTGCTCTTACAATTTACTGTATCCTTGATCAATAAATTCAAATTCGTACTGCAACAAAATATACAACCAACTAACCAACCAACCAACCAACCAACCAACCAACCTTCTTAATTTATGCGACTTTATCTAATTAACGCCAATGCTTCAATACACTATTTGGAAATAAAAATGTTTGCTATATTATCAAGCAAAGAGATCTTGTGGTATACTAACGCCTTTATCCTTCAGCTTTTGAACGAATCTAGGCACAACACCTGTATATACAAACTCTCCCTTAACTTTTCCTCTACTATTCAAACCTCTCTGCTGAAAAACAAATATATCCTGCAGTGTAATTACATCGCCTTCCATACCCTGTACCTCAGTGATATGTGTAATTTTTCTACTACCATCCATTAGCCTTGATTGTTGAATTACTAAGTCCATTGCTGAAGCGATCTGGTCTCGTATCGCTTTCATGGGTAAGTTCAACCCTGACATTAACACCATAGTTTCGAGCCTTGCCAACATGTCTCTTGGAGAATTTGCATGGCCGGTTGTAAGAGACCCATCATGCCCCGTGTTCATCGCCTGAAGCATATCTAAAGCTTCTCCTGATCGCACCTCTCCTACAATAATTCTGTCAGGACGCATCCTTAAGCTGTTTTTCACCAGATCTCTGATTGTGATTTCGCCTTTCCCTTCTAGATTTCCCGGTCTTGTTTCAAGCCTTAAAACATGCTCCTGAGAAAGTTGGAGCTCTGCTGCGTCTTCTATTGTTATAATTCGTTCATCATGCGGTATAAAAGATGACAGCACATTAAGTGTGGTTGTTTTACCGCTACCGGTACCCCCGGATATGACTATGTTCAATCTCCCCTCAACACAATATCGGATCAGCTCTGCCATTTTTGAATTTAGAGTGTTAAAACCTACTAAATCTTCTACTTTAAAGGGATCTTCGGAAAACTTTCTTATTGTGACAGATGGACCGTCTATTGCAAGCGGTGGAATAATGGCGTTTACCCTAGAACCATTGGGAAGCCTTGCATCAACCATTGGCGAGCTCTCATCAATTCTTCTTCCGATAGGTGCTACAATCTTTTTGATCACATGCATCACATGACTGTCATTTTTAAACTTAGCATCTGTTAATAATAGCTTACCACCTTTTTCAATATACACCTGATTTGCGCCATTAACCATAATTTCCGTAACGCTATTATCTGAAAGAAATCCGGTAATAGGTCCTATTCCTATAATTTCATCTAGCAGCTCTTCTCTTATTTTCTTTTTTTGATTAGATGTCAAATTGAGCGATTCCTGTTCAATATGTTTCGTAAGGATAGATTGGATTTCTTTCTTTAGTTCTCCATTTTTATCAGAGATTTCATCAAAATTAATATCTAGTTCCTCAATGGTCTTGTTATGTATCTTCATCTTCAATTCCACATATGGATCTATTTTTTTTTCATTATATTTGTTATATTTCTTATCTACATTTGCCTCTTCTAGCCTTTTTATAAGCGACATTCTCTCACCTCATGAAAATAAATCTAAGGGTTCCCCCGCCTAGCTCTATTTTGGTCGAATTAACTTTGCAAATAATCCTAATACAACAGCACTAATTCTTAAATTATCCTTGCTTAAAATAATGCGCTGAAGTGTTCGCAGTTATTATAAGTAAGGCGCATGAACGCTGATAAATAGACAAAATTAACGCTGTAGTACAAATAAGCCATCACACAAGGATTCAATGGCTTGACCTATTTTTATTTTATTGTATCTGTCACTATCGCAAAAAGGTTGACCTTTATTTACTGATACACTTACGATTTTTTCTTTTTCGGGTATCATTGCAAACAAATTGTCCTTAAAGGTTTCTTCCACGTCCTTTTTGCTTATTCCATAGCTTGTATTCATTTTATTTATAACAAGTTTTACCTTGTTTTTATCATAACCAAGCGATTGCATTACATTTAATCCCAGTCTAGTATTTTTTAGAGCAACGATCTCCATGGTAGAGACAAATAAAATTGTATGTGCATAATCCAAAATGAACAGAGTATTATCATTAAAGTTAATACCCGTATCAATCATTAGTATGTCGTAGTGTTTAACGCAATTTTTAATAATTTTTTCCACACTGTCTCTGCTGATATATTCCAATGCTTCAGGCTTTCCCGGTGCAAAGAGTATATCTAGATTCTCATTGTACTTATATAAATAAGGCGATATATTTTCATAAGAATCCGCTTGCCCATCATCAACTAAATCTAAAATGTTTTTTTGGTTAATTTGATTTATTAATATGCAGATGTCTCCAAACTGCAAATCCATATCAAGCAATAGTACTTTTTTATTAAATTTTTTACTTAAAATAATTGAGCTGTTCAGCGCTAGGACTGATTTTCCCACTCCACCTTTAGAACTAAAAAAGGTAACAACCTCTCCATCTCTGGTTTGCTCTTGCCTGCTTGCCAAGTTTATCTGTCTTTCTTTATGTTTAGCATGTGTAACTCGTATAGTTTCAACTAAATCATCGACATCAAAAGGCTTAATAATATATTCCTTAGCTCCATAAAGCATTGCTTTTTTTAAATACTCGTTTTCACCCTGCACCGACATGATTATAACTATCACTTCAGGGAATGTGTTTGTAATTTGCTCTGTTGCTTCCAGCCCATTTAACACCGGCATATTGATATCCATAAGGACTACATCAGGTTTTACTTTTGGTATAAGCTTAATTACATCTTCTCCATTTGAGGCTTCTCCCACAACTTCAAAAGTATCCTTATCCATACTCAAAATCTTTTTAATAAGTGTGGTGGTTTCTAAAATATCATCTGCAATTAGAATTCTGATTTTGTTCATTTAGCTACCTCTATCATTTCAATACCGGGATTTTAAGTATTTGCCCTGTTATAATCATATTTTTATCCTTCAAATTGTTTGCTTCCATAATTAGTTTGTAATTTTTGTCATTTCCATAAAAGGCACGGCTTATTTTTACAAGCGTGTCTCCTCTTTTTACCGTATAGCTTATATATTCTTCGCTATCTTTTTCACCATTGTTCTCTTTTGGTTCTTCATTAACTTTGGTTGTCGACTCAGTTTTCGTGGGCTCGCTATTAAGTGGTATTGATATTTCCTTCCATATTACTCCATGCCCATCTATAGTGCTATCATCTTTTAACGGTCGCAGAGCTAATGTAACATTTCCAACATTATCCGCCAACACTACCTTTTCTGCATCAACTGCCGGCACTGATAAAGTAACTAGATATTGAGATGGAATATTTTCGGAATTACTATTTTGGTCATCTCTATTTAAAAGTTTGTCAAGGGCTAATACCTCAACATTCTGTAAAACCGCTTTAGCTGAGTCATATCTTACAATTTCTGAGTCTTCTGTTTTCTCACTAAAATAGACAATGATATCAACAAAGTCACCAGGTTTAATTAAATATGAAACCCCAGTGCTTCCCGATACACTGATTGAAATGGCTCTATGATTTGTCCTTACTCTTAAGCTCAATTCTGTTTTATTCTCATCCATTAGCTTATCAATATGAAAGCCTTCGTTTTTTTGTATGGTTTCCCGGGCATATTTGCCTTCAATATTGCTGTACTCACCGATGTAGTTTTCAAAAATTGGACTGTCCACTACCTCAATTTCTTTAATCATACTATTTTGTATTAGTGTTCTTGGAAGTATTACATCTGCTGCAACCAAAACCTTTATCATTGGTATTTCTTCAATTGGCTCTTTTTGCGCCCTCAAATATACAAAGATTGAAATAGCCGCTAATGCCGCTAAAAATAGTGATACTAAAATTAATTTCTGTTCAGTACTTTTCATTATGATACTCCTACCTTGATAGTTTTGCGCCGTATGCCCCTGTATCATTTAAATTTAAATCCACAACGCCTCTGCTTACATATCGGATAAACCGACCAATGAGCTCCATCTTACCTCCACTTTTTTGAACATCCTCCACATAAAACTGTGCAAAACCCATTACCTGTACTTGTCCTCTCCCACTAACCTCCAACGAGTCCACTAAAGGAATTGTCCAAACTCTAATAGAGTCTCTTGTAAAATTATTAAAGCTGCTATCTTCTTGTTGAATGTAGTTTTTTATAGCATTGATTGCACCTGCCATGTTTCCCGATTCAGTATCAATATAGTCTCCAACTGATAATGTACCACTAAAGCCATAAAGCGCATTGTTTCTAAAAACATTTTGACCCGTGCCACCTAATGCAACTGCACCATAATTGCCCCTATAACCATCTCCCGCACCTTTTTTCAGTGTTACTACGTCGCCATAGGAAAAATCAAAAATCTCTACAGCAAAGGGTCTTATTCCCCCATGTACAGATTTAAGTGATCCAATAATGGCTTTTGTCGCTGCTGTTACATTACTATTATCTATACCTATTACTGGGGCAAAAAAGTGATTAACATTTATAATGCCCTCTATTTGAATGCTTTTTTTATCAGGACTGATTGTTACAATGGTACTATCAGGATCAATATTATTTTTTTCTAGATACTCCAAAGCTACACTTCTTGCCTTTACTTCACTGCCAGGCAGTTCTAGAACTGCCGCTAATGCAGCAGCATCAATAGCATTAGATAACTTTGCCTTTTTTGCATAAACCATTCCAATATCAACCGCAAGTGCTGTAAATCCAAGTAAGGCACTCAATAGCAAGCACAAAACAATTGAGACACTTCCTTTTTTATCCTTTATCATGCACTTTTTAAGTCTCTTGCCTCGGATGGAGCTAGATAAATCCATTAGTTCAAAAGCGGTACGTTCAATCACTATTATCATCCTCACTCTATTCTCATGGAAGTTTGAGCATGCAGCACAATTATATCGTCAAAAATCAGATTTATTACGGGTACAGTAAGATGGTAGTTATATGTCGCCTCCACTGTGAGCGTGTTCCCTGATTCCCTGCTTCCTTGAGGTGGCGTTATATTGGTAGTCAGATTGTTTTCATCCAAAACAGGAGAAGCAGACAGTATGGAATACTTTATTTCAAAATCCGAACTGCCTGTAATCCCTGTCCTAGCACCTTCTCTTACTGCATTATTAAGGGCAAGATATACATTAAGTGCCATACCAAATTGGGCAATCCCCATTACAATCAGTAACAATAGGGGAAGTGCGACAGCAAATTCTACAAGAGATTGCCCTTTTTGATTTTTATGCTGCTTTACAAAAGTTTCTCTGTATTTCATTTTATTAGGCAGTTGGGACAGCTGGAACCCTGTCAAGACTATCAATTATACCCTGGAATATTTCTGAAATTTTCGGTCCTAACGCTAACAAAACTACAACAACTACAATAGCAACCAATCCAATTATAAGTGCGTATTCCACCATACCCTGCCCTTTTTCATTGCGTAACTTAGGTAAGAAAAATTGTTTTAACCTGCTTAACATAATAAACCCCTCCATAAATATTTTTCAAAGACTTGATTTAATTGTAATACCCTTATAATAGATAGGGAAGATGGACAAGGTCACATTATGTAAAGTAAAAAGTCAGAAAAAAACAGGGACTAAGGTCCCTATTTCTTAAATACCTTATCATTTATCTAAATTATTATAATAATCCTCAATATGGTTCTCAATAGCAAGAAGAGTTGCTTGTACACGGTGGCTTACATCAATCTTTTTGAAAATGCTGGTTACATAGTTTTTTACTGTCTTTTCAGATAGAAATAGAATATCAGCTATTTCTTTATTACTCAATCCTCTTGAAATATTTAACAAAACCTCGATTTCTCTTTTTGATAAATTATCAAAAAAACTTACCTCATTTTTATTCTTTATTTCTGAGAATAATAAGGGAACCAACGCCTTGTCAATATATTTGCCTCCTTGATATACCGTTTGAATAGCGTTTACAATTTGTGTTCCAGCAGAATCTTTTAGCACATACCCATCAGCTCCAATATCAATAGCTTTGTTTACTGTAATTCTATCGTTTTCTATAGTAAGCAAAATAACCTTCACGGTCACTGTTTGCTGCTTTATTTTTTTAAGCACTGTTATACCATCAACAACCGGCATATTCACATCCAAAAGTAATACATCAGGCTGATATCGTTTCAGCATGCCCATTACTTCTTCACCATTTCTTGCTTCACCATAAATGCTTATACCCTCTTCAAGGCTAATAATTCTTTTTAAGCCCTGAAGAATTAAATCATGATCATCTGCAATCGAAACTCTAATCTCCCTTTTTTTCATCGCTGATCACCTCTCTATTAACAGGAAGTTTAATGGTATATGTAGTACCTTTGCCTGCTGCTGATTTCATTTTTATACTGCCTTTTAGTTGATTCACTCTGTCCATTATACCAATCAATCCATAAGAAAGACCTTTGTTATTTGCATTTTTTATAGCTTCGTCTACATCAAATCCAATACCATCATCAGATATGACTAGAATCAGATATTTTGTACCATAATCCAGCTTTATTTCCGCATAACTTGCGTTAGCATGTTTCTTTATGTTATTAAATACTTCCTGCACAATACGATAAACCGCCACTTGGATAATAGGCTCTATTTCTTTTCGTACAGGTTTCAATTTCATACTTAATTCTATTTCTGATTCATACATAATCGTTTTTACAGTTTCCTGAATTGTTTCGTTTAAACCCAGATCATCAAGCGACATGGGTCTTAGATCAAAGATAATATCTCTTACTTCCTTTAAAGCCTTCTTAACACTCTGCTTTAAGTCTGCCAATTCTTTAAGTCCTTCAGCAAAATCCTTTTCAATCACCATCCTGCATATATCTGCTTTCATTACTGCATTGGCCATGTGCTGTGCAGGACCATCATGAACATCCCTGGCAATTCTCTTTCTTTCGTTTTCCTGTGCTTCTAATATCTTAATGCCTAAAAACATCTCAGAATGTGCATCAGCGTCTTCTAATGCTGTAAGAATATCTCCTTCCAGATATACTAATGCTATACTAATTTGCCCCATTACTTTTTCAGCATTCTCAACATTCTGCAATGATTTTTTTAATGTAAGTTCTATAATTGATCTCCTTTTGTTTAATTCCTTTTCCTTGTTTTTTTGAATAATCAATTTAATACGAGTGTTTTCTGCATTCTGGTAAGCGGTCTTAATATCATCTTCGGTGTACATATCAAATTTTTTTGATACCTCCGCTAACCTTTGTCTCATAAACTTGTCCTGTTTTTCAAGTTCATCAACCTCTGTGATAATCTGATCAATATCATGTTTAATGATAACCAATTCCATTTGCAGGCTCTCATATTCATTTCTAATATTATCGACAATCTGAAAAATTTGTTCTCTACTTGAACCTATTTCGTTAATTGTTTTTTTTATAATCTTGTTTATAGCATTAAGATCAAAGTCTATATTAGACATCGGCATATCACCTTCATTTCAATAGAATCACTATTCTATTCATGATTCATAGTCAATCGAAACATACCCATAGTATAACATATTTTAAATCATCATATCTATCCTCTTCGGTGTGACCTTTAACATTATGGATAATCAAAAAGCTTTATTAGCATTGGTGTTATCGTTTATAGAATATCTAAGGGCAGGTCTTCTCGGTAACCAACTTGATCAGGCGCTACCCTATCAGGTTCCATCCGGTAAGACCCTCATATCCGGCGCTGCAATATCAATTTCAATATCATCACTACCAGAATCTGTGCCACTATAATTGAACAATTAATAATATTTTTTTATGTTATCTAAATTATCTCCGGTAAATTTTGCATATTCTTTTAGTACAAATGATAGATTCAATATATACTCTTCGACTTTTGGATCTTCAATCAGCATTCGAAAAGTATAATACACTTGTCTTCTGAAACTCCTACGTATTTTTGCGACTCCAATATTCATGACAAGAGGACAAAAATATCTTGCCCTTGGATCCTCAATCACATACAGCCTGTGATCTTCCGAAATGTATGGGACAAGTGGAAAAATCCGACAGGCTAATGGTCGCCGCGTCCTTTTACATTTGCCTTTGCATATAGCGTAACTGATTTTTTGTCCATTTAATGATTCACTTCTAATCTCACGAAAAAAATCAGCATTGCTAAGCAGGATTTCTTCTCCAGGATACAGATGCATTCCATCATCAGTTCCTCCCTTGCAGCACCTTTTATTACATAACAGTCCACAATCAAAACCTAAAGGTGTCAGTTTTTCAAGAATTCCATATGCCCTTTTTAGCCGGGCAAGAGAGGATAAATTTGTATAATCCAATTTTTTACTCCTTGTAATCGTATATATGTGAAAAATAATTATATTAGATTTTAGCAGAAAAGATCTTGCATTGCAATTTCATGCGAACTTCTTTAAGAAGAAATTGCTTTCCGGCTTACTGACGTACGAAAATAATATGCATTAAAGTTTATTAAAACTATTGTAACATAACATGAAATTTGAGTGAACCATCTAGGCTTGGATTATTCATTTTAACTAATTTATGAATTATGGTTTATTCCATTTCAATCCACGCCCCTGCATGAGGGGTGACGGATATAAATTCATACATCTATCCCATCCTAGTACAGGAAAAGCTCTATTACAAAAACTGCAAGGCAGGATACAAGCGAAACCTTAAATAAGCTACCGCCCCGTTAAGCAAGTACAGCTGCTATGATAAAACCACCCAATGCAGACCACACGCTTTTTGTTGCGGTAAGAATCGCCGGAAAGGTCATAACTGCCAAGGTTACATAAGGCACATAGTATAAAAAAGAACGAATTACAGGATTTTTGATTTCCTTTTGTATTAGTGTAAGCGGAAGCAGTCTGATTAAGTAAGTTACTCCTGACATGACCAGGATATATATATAAATATTATGGCTCATTGGTTTCACCGTCCTTTACCGGAAACAGGACTGCAGCAAGCCCTGCAATTAAAATTGTAAGAATAATAATCCGAAAGCCCGGTGATATTTGCCTAAGTAATGGAAGCTTTGCAAACACCAAACTTAAAACCATAGAAATGAGAATTACACTAGCTATAACTTTATTACATTTTGCAGGCGGAATAATTATTGCAAGGAACATACCATAAAGTGCTACACTTAATGGTACGTACTTGGCTATCCATACAGCACTACCCCTTCATGTACAATCTGTCTTTCTAAAGTAGGCGTCAATTTGCGTTGGTTAAACTTGTTTTTTTTGTTGACCACTACATCCACAGGCATTGTTTTTTTATCACGAATTGCTTTATGTATTAATTTCATAGCATCAATTTCTCTAATATCAGCATTTTCATGCATTACTACATATATATCTAAGTCAGAATCAACATGAGGTGTACCATTAGCATAAGATCCAAACAAGTACATGCGTTCAACGTGAACTGTGTTTACTATTATATCTTTGAGGATGTTTAACTCCTCCTTTATTCGCTTATCCATATCAGCACCTCTACCAATGATCTAATATAACACACAGGAAAACTACTCTCGTTTATTCTTTCTCTTTTCCATTAAGTGTGTCTCAATAAAATCTACATTAATACATTCGTTATTCATTGATTTCATTATATCAATATATTGACAAAAGGAAAACAGACAAAGGAAATATTGTCTGCTAATATATTATTTGTTTCAATCCACGCACCCTTTGCGGGGTGCGACCCGTATGCCACTTCTTTTTAACAGCGTACGCATCATTTCAATCCACGCACCTGCGTGAGGGGCGACTTACAATCTCATTCAAGCACCCTGCCATGTATCCATTTCAATCCACGCCCCTGCGTGAGGGGCGACCAACAGCATTCAGATTACAGGGGCTTGCTGGTACATTTCAATCCACGCCCCTGCGTGAGGGGCGACTGATGTCATTGAATGGATCGCCGACAGTGTGACGATTTCAATCCACGCACCCTGTGCGGGGTGCGACGGTGTTACCCTGCCTCTATTCCCGCTTTACTATTATTTCAATCCACGCACCCTGTGCGGGGTGCGACCTGTGTCCAATGCATGTCGCAACTGGTTTGATATATTTCAATCCACGCACCCTGTGTGGGGTGCGACGTAGGGGCGCTTAAACAAATGGGTGCTCTTGACCATTTCAATCCACGCACCCTGTGTGGGGTGCGACGGAAGGGTCTTAAAACAATTGATGATGTTCCTGAATTTCAATCCACGCACCCTGTGTGGGGTGCGACTTATGACGTGAAGGTAGACCACAAGATATGTGTATTTCAATCCACGCACCCTGTGTGGGGTGCGACGTAAAATGCTTTTTCAGATTGCACAGGCTCTTGATTTCAATCCACGCACCCTGTGTGGGGTGCGACTACTGCGTTCTTGGTTGGGTTAAGAGCTACTGAATTTCAATCCACGCACCCTGTGTGGGGTGCGACGGATGCTGATAAAATAATCAGCTCCCCAATCATATTTCAATCCACGCACCCTGTGTGGGGTGCGACACCTCTATCAACGCCTTTTCACGTTCTGTTTCGCATTTCAATCCACGCACCCTGTGTGGGGTGCGACAATATTCACCTTTGGGTTATGGCTACTGGTCGGTATTTCAATCCACGCACCCTGTGTGGGGTGCGACTAAAACCTCCCTCCTGTTTTGGTGTGCTTTAGAATTTCAATCCACGCACCCTGTGTGGGGTGCGACTGTATCTGTGATTCCAACTCTGCAATCCTTTGTTGATTTCAATCCACGCACCCTGTGTGGGGTGCGACTTCGAACACTGTTTATAAACGTTTGCAGACGTTATTTCAATCCACGCACCCTGTGTGGGGTGCGACAATATAGTTTTGAAACAGGCGTGTAAGCACTAGAATTTCAATCCACGCACCCTGTGTGGGGTGCGACGAGAAGATACGGCCTTATGAGCCGAACTTGGTAAATTTCAATCCACGCACCCTGTGTGGGGTGCGACTACACCAATTATTAAAACAAAATACGGTCCGATAATTTCAATCCACGCACCCTGTGTGGGGTGCGACTGTTCGTGTCTTGCCAGTTCCCATATCCATGTAATTTCAATCCACGCACCCTGTGTGGGGTGCGACTTTGTACACTCGTAACCTTTTGAGAGTTCCTTTATTTCAATCCACGCACCCTGTGTGGGGTGCGACAAAACAATCTTCCGGTGGATAATAAACCTGATCCATTTCAATCCACGCACCCTGTGTGGGGTGCGACCACGACATTTTTAATACTCTTCCGAATTTTATGAATTTCAATCCACGCACCCTGTGTGGGGTGCGACTTGTTTGAACACACGGCCTCAATACTTTTATACATTTCAATCCACGCACCCTGTGTGGGGTGCGACTGCAATAACACTGTCCGGATCATCTTTCTCTATTATTTCAATCCACGCACCCTGTGTGGGGTGCGACGCACTACGTTATCTGCAATTACTACATCTGTACCATTTCAATCCACGCACCCTGTGTGGGGTGCGACATACGGTTGTACTAATATCACCGCCTATAAGTGATTTCAATCCACGCACCCTGTGTGGGGTGCGACTTATCCATTACAAGAAGTGCAAGATATGTTGGATATTTCAATCCACGCACCCTGTGTGGGGTGCGACGAAGCTGTATCCTCGTCCACAGTGGAATAATCAAATTTCAATCCACGCACCCTGTGTGGGGTGCGACTTTTCCATGAGGAGCTCTCGCAGGTTGTCCTCCGATTTCAATCCACGCACCCTGTGTGGGGTGCGACCCACACTCACCTGACCACCTCCTATACTGCAAATATTTCAATCCACGCACCCTGTGTGGGGTGCGACTTTCAGCCTCTACTATTTCAGCCGGAATTTCATCATTTCAATCCACGCACCCTGTGTGGGGTGCGACGATCACTTTGCTTATATTGGACTCCTAACGCATATTTCAATCCACGCACCCTGTGTGGGGTGCGACTTATTCATTGCTTGACCACTCATGCCATAGTCTTATTTCAATCCACGCACCCTGTGTGGGGTGCGACACAGTTGTTTGATATCTGCCATCTTTGCGTTTAATTTCAATCCACGCACCCTGTGTGGGGTGCGACCATAAATCTTTAACGCTTTTGCGCCCAAATTATTATTTCAATCCACGCACCCTGTGTGGGGTGCGACTACACAGACGATACTGCAAATTGGGCGATTAAAGATTTCAATCCACGCACCCTGTGTGGGGTGCGACGAACTCTCATAATCGATAATGTCGAGATGGAGGTAATTTCAATCCACGCACCCTGTGTGGGGTGCGACGAAAACTACCCTCATGACCATTGACCAAATACATATTTCAATCCACGCACCCTGTGTGGGGTGCGACTTACTACAGCAGATTTGCGTAATAGTGCTGATAAATTTCAATCCACGCACCCTGTGTGGGGTGCGACCATAAAATTCTGGCTTTGATACTCTAACTACAGTATTTCAATCCACGCACCCTGTGTGGGGTGCGACTAATACTATCTATGCCCCCCGTAATTGGACTAACATTTCAATCCACGCACCCTGTGTGGGGTGCGACAAATACCGGTGCAACATCAGTATTTGAATAATATAATTTCAATCCACGCACCCTGTGTGGGGTGCGACCAAACCTTGATGGTGGGGGGTCCAGTGAAATGATATTTCAATCCACGCACCCTGTGTGGGGTGCGACCGCCGGAATATGTCGCCCACGGCATTGCAAGGGCATTTCAATCCACGCACCCTGTGTGGGGTGCGACCATTGCAAGGGCAAGGTTTTCCATGCTTGTGTCATTTCAATCCACGCACCCTGTGTGGGGTGCGACGTAGCGGTTGCCTCGTCATACCATGCAGCATCACATTTCAATCCACGCACCCTGTGTGGGGTGCGACCCTAAAAAACCAGTAAAATCAACACTTATGCGCTTTACCTTATCAAGTATACGATAAGTAAGTTGATATATTAATAAAGCTCAAGCACTGGCGCTAACTGGTATTACCTTAATTCCCCATTAGTGCTCACAGAGGGTTCGCAACCTACTTATATTACTATAGTCCCTTCTGGATTATATCCACCTTTTGCGCCAATATGTTCAATTTTTCCACTCCACTTATTCCCTAGGTAGTAAAACCTTAAACTGTCTTTTTCTATATTTATTATTTCAACGAGACGCCTTTTCAAAATTAAAAACGTCCCATAATCAATAAGACACTCAAATAAAGAATTCTGTACCCTTTGTCCATAGTTTTGGCAGGCTTTACTTACTAATCGTAAACGTTTTTTGCCTGAAGCCGTCTCAGTATTCACATCATACGCTATTACTACAAACACAAAAACACCTCACTTACATAAAAATGGTGGATACTCGGACATGTCACCTCGTAAGTATCTGGCTAACAGCTGAGCTTGAACATATGGGATAAGTCCGATTTCTATTTTTTCGTCAATAAACGGATGTTTTATTATTTCCCTTTTACGTTCTTGCCATCCTTTCAAAACACACTTTCGTCCTTCATTTGTCATTAGAACTCCACCACCTTCTTTAGTCAAAAAGTCTTTTTCTGTTATCTGCTTTAAGTTTATCATAGTGATTACCAGCCTATCTACTAAATAAGCCCGCAGTTCTTCAAGAATATCAAGTGCCAACGACCCTCTACCTGGTCGCAAAGAATGCATAAAACCTACATAGGGATCAAGTCCTACAGTTTCAAGTGCTGATTGAATTTCTAAAGAAAGGATTATGTATAAATATGAAAGTAGGCAATTAACATTATCAAGTGGTGGTCTTTTATTTCTGTCAGTAATATTAAAATACTTTTTTTGCTGTAATATCATGTCATTGAAGACACCGAAGTAGTTTTTAGCAATAAGCCCCTCAAACCCACGAAGCGAATCCAAATCATTAAATTGGAATACTCGGTCATAATTGTCTTTAATATACTGTGAAACTTTTATAAGACCGTTTATATCTGTCTTGTCTTTATTATCCCTTATTGACCGTTCTAACGTATATCTTGTATTGTGAATTTTGGCGGCAATGATGTTTTTAGAAAAATTTAGACAGAATTCTTTATCGTCAGAACAAGTATATTGCTTTTTTCTCAAAAAGACATTCCCCTTTGTTTTTCCAGTAATGCGGGCAAGGTATTCCCCATTTGGTCTAAGAAAATTTATTGCAATATTATTGTCGGCGCACTTCCCCATTAATGCAGGGCTTGCCCCCATATAGCTAAAGCATGTAATGTTTTCAATATTGACAAATGGCATTCTAAATTTCTCTTTCTCATCTAGCAGAATAACAATATTTTCACCATCCAACGAAAGATATGATTTTGCAGTTGTTACATATAATGTGTTCAAAAGTTTCCTCATTCCCCTACCCCTTTTTCATCAGCTGTTTGATACTTTTCTGGCACCTAATATTATTTTTGAATATGTTTGGCATGCAAATATCTACCAGTGAACACAAACTGCAATTTTGATTCTGCGGTTTAGGCGGTATGGTATGATTAATAATCATATTATTCATTTCGGAAATTGTAGCAGTTATTTCCTTTTTAAAAGAATCCGACAAAGTAACCTCTATACGTTTTCTCAATTTCCCATAATAAATGTATCCTATATAGATAGATGTCAAAAACATCTCTTCAAGACACAATGCAATAGCTCCCAACTGAAAGTTGTCCGCCTTGCTTTTTTCCGGTCTACCGTTCTTATATTCTATGGGAGTTATTCTCCACAAACCAGCCTTCGATCCTATCAAAACTCCTTTTTCATCCTGGGTAAATTCTATAATATCTGCAATGCCATAAATATTTAACCTTTCTGAATATACAGGGACACTTCTACTTTTGTAAACACCCCTCCTTTTCTCTTGAAAAAATGGATCGTCCACTTTTTGATGCAGAAAATCACCTTCAATGGTTTTATAATTACTGCTCCATTGACAATCTATATGCATCAGAGCAAAACGCCTCTTACAATATACATATTGCTTTATCGCTGATATTGGAATCCTATCTATAGGGTCAGATTTTTTCATCAACTGTAACTCCGCTTGGCATATTATCCCTGATTATTTTAACATCATAATCTGAATACTGTCTTGCCGGAACATCCTTATTCTTCTTTGAAACAATAACTCTTTCAAATAGAGTATGAGAAGGTGCATTACCAAGTGCAGATCCGTGTTTGAAAACAATCAGTTTTCTCACAATCATTTTTCCTCTCGCTGCAGAGTGATCATGCTCAAACATTTTTATTATAGCTTCCCATAGTAGTTCCAAATCGTCATCACTAAATCCAGTGACATCCTGTGCCAGTTTTGCTGACACAAACCCTTCTGCCTTGTAAAGAGCATACGGTACAAAACTTTTTTTACCCATTTCAGTTTCACCTTTTGCTGCATCTTTTTGATTAGTGATGGCCATTCTTGTTATTGTAATTTCTTGTGTAGCTATTGGGTCAATACTTTTTGCAAAATTTATCTGTACCGGACCTCTCACAACTCCACAAGGAGCGTCTCCTGTACTCATTACAGCCCCGAAAGTACGAACATCAAAGTAGTTTCGGCACATAAACTCTTTAGCAACTCTAATTTCATCAGTCTTTTTTGTTTTTTTCGGTATTCCTAATGTATCATATGCAGATTCCAACTTATCATTAAGAACATCCTTTATAAATATTTTATACCCTTCACAACCTTCTTTTATTAACTGCACATAATTTCTTATCTTTCTTTTGATACATACATCTGTAACTAGACCATGACCTGTTTCAGCATCCACTCTCGGCATGTTTCCAGCATCCGGATCTCCGTTTGGATTACCATTTTCCACATCAAACAAAATCACAAACTCATACCTGTTATTAATAGCATTTTCAAACTTTTTTTTCATAGACATTTATTTTTCCTCCTTTGCATTTGCACTTACTCTTTTTTCATAATTTTTTTGATTCTGTTGGTAATACCCAAGAATAAATCTGCCTTGGTTTTCCATGTCTAATATCTTTGGAAATGATTCCCCTTCAAGAAGAGCAATGCAGTTACCTAACTGGATATTCCAATAGGTTCCTTCGATTTTTGCAAGGTGATGCTGTGCCAGTTTCAATAAATTAGGGAATACCAGTGAAGGGTTTGAACATGCTGATGCGAAATATTTATTTTTAATTGTAGAATTAATATTATCCCCTAACGCCTCCCTCTGAATTTTTTCTAGCATAGCAAAGACCCTTCCCAAAACATATGCAGTATTCGTTGATGTCTCATTTAAATACATAAAGACCTCCTCCTTATTCTCATTTTGTATTCTGATTTTTCTTTGCAAATACCCTTTTATTATTGCAGCTCTTGCCTGACTTACATGCACTTCTGTTTTAACTCTTATTAGTGTCTGGTCAAATAAAATCCGGGGATACATTTCACCTGTCAATATCGCCCGCATTACCGCACCCCCAAGAAGCGGATTTACTTTTTTATCTCTGCTTTTACTACTAATGGTTGCATAAAGAAGACTACCTATTTTTATATTCTGTTTGCCGCTTTTGCCTCCACATATTTTTATATCGTCATAGTGATTTTTAATTTTTCCACAGAAAGCTTCGAATGAATTGTTATAGAAATATCTGACTGAAATTCTTCCTGCGTTCGGTGCTAAACCCAGAACAAAGAATTGAGTATCAGGCTTTATCAAGGAATTTGTATAAATCCCCTGTAGACCTTCTTTTAGTATGGTTTTAACTATTTCTTCAGTTTCTCTGTCCTGTATCGCATTTTCGGAATCGCCTTCCTCTTCATCTGAAATATCAAGCAACTCATTGAATACGTCGGTGTAAATACTATTAGCAGATTTTGCCCAAAAAACAGTTGTATCCTCACCAATATACATTTTTCGCTTCATATCCGACAGTAAATATTTTAAAGCAGTACTATATTTGAACATTGCTATTTCAGATACTGCAGCGTTATATGATTGTTCAAGATTGTATGAGCAATCAGAATCCTTATTGAAGCACACCAAAGAAGCCCCACTGCCTAGTGTTCCTTTTACGCCCTGAAATTGGGCATGCAGCTTTGCAATAGGTCCATACTCTCCAGTAATGCAGCACTGGTCTTTGTACTCTCCTTTGGCAGCTTGGCTTTTCTTATTGCAATCCAGCCAAATATTAATAATTTCATCGCATTCATGAAAATACTGCTTTTTCCCTTTCAATCTAAAAACTATATTGCCTTGAAATGCATTGCCTTTTTCGCTGTAGTACTTTAAAATATGTTCATTCTCCCATGCCGTATTAATATCCCATTTCTCAAAAAAACTTTTTATTGCCCTTGCCTCTATTGAACTGACATCTTTAAACAACCCGATATGAAGCTTTTTTGCTGCTAGAATTTTTTTGTTTTCAAGCTTTTTATTACCTCTCTGTGAGCTAATACCAAACACATAAGCGAAGTTATCACATACCGGAGATGAAGCAATTCCCGAAATCTTCATGCTTTTGGGCATCATAAAATTTTGAGGCTTTTTTTCATTCAATTCTGTTAGTGAAATAATATCACACAAAGAACCATCTTCCGACAATATAGCACAAAAACTTGCTTTAATTATTTCAAAACCATATGGGCTTATCACAGCATCTTTTTTACTTGATAATATGTCGTAATAGTCACATAAAGCATTTAAAATCATTGTACCACCTCTTTTATATCAGTTAAATCAAGTATACCGTCAACAAGCTTTGCTCTGAAAAATCTCGGTGATACAGTTTGTTTTTCATTCTCATCAAATTTGTAATTAATATCATAAAGCATGTATCCTAAATCCAGCACACCTTTTAAACTACTTTTAGGCATATCCTCACCCTTCTCAATAATCTTAAACGAAGCCCCGAATTCTCTTGTTCCAAGACATGGTCGATGAAAACATTGTCCTTTTCTTAAACGTCTTATAGCAACGTTGAAATGTTTTTCAACAGTATCGTCGGCCCCTGCCTTATCTTCATTAATATCAAAATGCGCTTCTATAACATATTCCACATTTTTAAGTACCATTGCTGCTCGTTGATGCCGGTTATCATTCGCCGCTATATAAAGCGGCTCCGATTTTTCAATCGCTTTTTTGACATTTGATAATTTAAGAACTTCGGACACTTCATTCCTACGGATATTGGTAAACAATATTGGGTTAATAACATGAATTCTGTCTATTGTCCATTTAATTGCCGGCTTCCAGTAAATCGCCTCCAGAATTCCTCTCGCCGCCGAAGGGGTAATTATATCATAACTTACACGTTCAACTTTAAGTTCTGGTCGTGAAAAGCATGCATAATCACCCCAAACCTTGAATTTTACCCCGTATCCCATTTAACCCCACTTCCTTTCAAATATCATAACACTCAGCATTTTTATTATCTTCCGTAAATATCTCAATACCTACTTTACAACTATAATAATTATTGTTATTAAGTAGATTAATTCCATTATCCAGTTTTTCTATAACATGCTCCTTGCACAGCCTTGCAAATTCATTTTCATAAACTGAAACAGTATACTGCCCCAATGCTCTAATGGTATTTGTTGTATAAGAATTACTCCTGATACTGCCTATCATTTCAATAGCATGTTCATCTTCTGCTACAACAATGTTATAGGTATTGCTTTCTATCATTTTAAATTTATTGCTTACCGATTCAAAATTAACTTTTATAAAAGAACCAGTCTTCTCATATTCATTAAGTATTCCTTTTGTGTCAAGCATCATTTGTGAAGTGGCTGAATGATAGAGTTGATTAAAGTATTCTGAGATACCTTCCAGCTCAAAAGCTTTATCTCCCAACATGTCAATAACTTCCTTACCAATACTTGCTGTATTTAGTATGGAACGCGGAATTTTTCCCACTTCACTGTCCGGTTCAAAAACAAAAACATTCCCCTTTTTTAGTTTCCGCTCCCTATTTGCTCTCCCGCCTGCTTGAATAATGCTGTCAATACCAGCGATACTCCTGATAACAAGGGGAAAATCCACATCAACTCCTGCCTCTATTAACTGTGTAGAAACAACTATAACTCTCTGCCTATTTTTCAGCCTACCCCTTATTTCATTCAAAACTTTTCTTCTATGTTTGGGGTACATAAGCGTGCTAAGATGAAACACATCGTTACCATGCCTCTCAACTGCCATCTTGTACATCCAGAATGCATGTTTCCTGGAATTCAATATTATTAGTGCTTGTTCGTTGTTTTTAGTAATATCTAATATTTGTTCGTCAGTTTTTTTACCAAGTACGGTATAATTAACCCGCTTAAGTTTTTCAGCCAATTCATTTGGTTTCTGTACAATCTCGTTTACTTCAACATTATCATATTTATATCTGCTGATTTCAGGTTGCGTCGCACTGCATAAAACTGCAGTAACTTTGTAATTGACAACAAGCTCACTTATAGCATACATACATGGTGATAAATACCCGACCGGAAGCATCTGTGCTTCATCAAAGATCACTACACTACTTGCAATATTATGAAGTTTTCTGTTTCTAGAAGGTTTATTTGAAAAGAAGGACTCAAAAAATTGGACATTAGTCGTGACTATAACCGGTATATCCCAGTTTTCGCTTGCCCATTTCATGCGTTTGTCACTATCGTTATCAAATTCAACATTGCTGTGATGTTCTAAAACATATTCAGCGCCGATACATCCTGCTATGACATTTGCATTCTGTTCAATTATACTGGTATATGGTATTACATAGATCACTCTTTTTAAGTCATGTTTTTTTGCATGATTCAATGCAAATGCAAGTGAGGAGAGAGTCTTACCACCACCAGTAGGTACCGTTAATGTGTATAAACCTTGATTTTCTTTTGATTTTGCTAGGCAATCATTCAAAATAGCTGCTCTTATATTATTAATATAACTCCCATTATTAGATGGAATGCTTTTCATAAGACTATCGAACAATTCGTCTATGTAATAATTTACACTCTTCCTTTTTACGTCGGTTATATACTCTTCTGTATCTGTCCAGTCAGCATCAACCAAAGCAGAATACAACATCTTAATATATACCGCAAGTGAAAATGCAGAGTATTTCAAATTAGTTTTTAGTTTTTTATGCCTTATTTCTGCCGGTAGTGAAATTGCATTTTTAAATGAATCAGGTATGCTTTTATTACTGTTGATTCTTGCGTAATAAGTGCCATCACCTTTACTCGCTATATTACCGGAATCAAGAAGACCGGTATGGTGTCCTGCTATTACCATTCCATATAAATCACCTATGTCACCATATCGCTCCTTTGAAATGAGTGCGCCAGCTATAGAATGGTCAACTTTAACTTTACTGCCTCTGATTCTGTCCTGAAACTCCTGTTGATATTTACCAATATCATGTAATAAACCTATTACGTACCCGATCTCCTCTGCTTCGAATTGAGCTGCAAATTCTCTCGCAAGTATTGCGACATTATACAAATGCGTACTTAAGCTTTGGCATTCTTCTTCATTTAGAAATGTTTTTCCATCCTTTGTGTGAGCTATGTATTTCAAGACATGCATCCCCTTAGTTTTTACATATATTTACTGAACACGCAATCCCTCTCTTCCATGTATATCTATTAATATTCAACATAAATTCACATAATCCT